>Ga0209755_10000093_pt1 | contig 159298 bp, 125 predicted proteins | sample TergutCo191P1_FD_187301 | JGI IMG/M metagenome (GOLD analysis project Ga0209755, IMG submission 187301) | Cornitermes sp. P1 segment gut microbial communities from Petit-Saut dam, French Guiana - Co191P1 (SPAdes) (version 2) | ecosystem: Host-associated > Arthropoda: Insects > Digestive... | reverse complement strand
GGTTAAATTTTCCATCAGTAATTTTGGAATTTTACCAAGCGGTAATTATGGGGTGGCGTTAGTTCGCAACGGAATAATTGCCAAAATAATCGGGATAGGTAATATAAACAATTGGCGGCTGGGAACACGAACATATACAATGAATTGTTTTATTCCAGAAACTGTAAATACCGGTGAATACAGTTTAAGAATTGTAACAAGAGTTGAAGGCGGTCAATGGAAAATTGTTGCAGTTTCCAATAGAGATGCAAGGGTTCCAAACACCATTCCTGTCACCGTTACTGCAGGGCTTGCTAATGGCGGCGGCTACGGACGCGCTTTAACAAGTTTTACTACTACTGCCGGTTCTTCAGTTCCTCAAAATGAATTATTTACATTTACTGCGGGAATAAGAGTTGTGGATACTTTTGATACTTTTCCGGGCGGTCAGTTGAGCGCGGCATTGGTAAACAATAATAACGAAATTGTAAAGGTAATTGGGGCGCTTACAAATATCAGCCCTACGGGCGGAACCATTGCAAACAGAAATTGTTATATTCCTGAAACAGTATCTGCGGGCTCTTATAAATTGCGTATTGTAATCAGACCAACTGTCAGCACCGGAGTATACGGTGATTGGCGAATTGCCACTATGTCTACATCACCGGATATTCCAACCGGTTATGATATTACCGTTACCGCAGGGGAGGCAAACGGCGGCGGTTACGGACGCGCTTTAACAAATTTTTCTACTACCAAAACTTCAGTTTCACGCAATGAACAATTTTCTGTTTCTGTAGGAATAAGGGTTGTTGATCCAAATGATACATTTCCCGGCGGTCAGTTGAGCGCGGCATTGGTTAACAACAAAAATGAAATTGTAGCAGTAGTTAATAGACAAATAAATATTAGTCCTGCCGGAGGAAGTCCAAACATAAATAATTGCTCATTTCCAAATACAGTGCCTCCTGGGTCTTATCAATTGCGGATTGTAATCAGACCAGCCATTAGCGCCGGAGTATACGGTGATTGGAGAATCGCCACTATGTCTGCGTCAGCGGACCTTCCCGCCAGCATTAATTTTACGGTGAGGTAAAACAAAGAATTTAATGAGCAATAAAAAAGGTGGAGGTATAATGATTAGGATTAAAACTTTGATGCTGGCGGCGGCGATCTTTTTGTCACTGACCGCTGCGGCGCAGGCGCAGATAAGTACAGCCGGGCAGCCCGCTGATCAGGAATGGCAGCGGATGATCGACAGAATAAATTTGTTGGTGGATAACCACTTTGAAAACAGGGACTATAATGAGGGGCAAAAGGCAAACTGGAATATAACAGGGCTTTCGGTCGGCGTTTACAAAAACGGCAGAACGGCATTTTTTAGCAGGGGTTTTCATGAATCGGAGCAGCGGAAAGTCGCCAAGAGGAGACCGGTAACGGAGAATTCGATTTTTGCGATTGGCTCTATTTCAAAACCGGTTTCTACTATTATGCTTTCCTACTTTTCAAGAATCAATAATCCGCGGACAGGCAGACCTTATGTAAATTTAAATGATCCGGTAAACAATTATTTCAAAACAGCTCCTTATATTGACACAGACGGAACCCGGATACATCCGACTCTCCTGCAATTTGTTACGCACCGCATGGGCGGAGCAACAGGAGGAGGCAGTTACACTCTTGCCCAGTTCAGAGCCTTATTGGAAAATCTTACTTATACCAGCAAGCCCGGCACCGCTTATGAGTATTCAAGCGGGTCTACAGTTGTAGCTAACGTTATCGCCTCCTTATATTACAATGATTATCCTCAAAGGAGAGTTAATGACCTTCTGCAGGAACATTTATTTTTACCTTTGGGAATGAACTCCACAAAACTTCACGGCTGGATTGATCCGGCTTTGCAGGATCGTATAACGCTGCCTCACCGTTTTAACGGAGCTGCAGCTAGTTTTCGATCTGTTCCGACAAGCGGCATAAATCTTGGGGGCGCAAGCGGATGTATAACAAGTACAGCAGTTGATATGATGCGTTTAGCGGCTTTTATTTTAGGTGATCAGGTTCCAAGAGGTTCTGAAATTTTACAACAGGCTGCCGCTGCCGGTATCGGTTGGGGAACAAGCAACAGGAGTGTTCCCGCCACCGCGCTCACTCCGTATGAGAGTAATATCGAAAAGCTGGGCGGGAGGTTTCGGGAACTGTTTACACGCCCGTCAAATTCAGGGCAGCGTTACGGAAGAAGTTTGGAGCACGGCGGCGCATTAGATAACGGACACAATGCATACGTAAGTATATGCCCCGACACAAAAACTGCGGTAGTTGTTTTGGTAAACAACTGGGAAGGGCGCGGCTCTCTTGCAGCGCAGATAATAGACAGGGTGTTAAATGCAACTTACACCAACCGCAGAACCCTGTTCAACGATTTTGATGACCGCGTAGCGTCTTACTCAGGGGCTAACGCGAATGTAGATATCGCGCTTAATGAAGATTTGACAATCGAAGCGCCAATGAACAGTATCAGAGCTCCTGCAAAGGCTGGCGCAACGCTTACTATCCGCAGCGCGAACCCCGCAAAACCCGTTACGCTCACACGCGGTGTAACAGGAGATTTGTTTACAGTTCCGAGCGGCGCAACGCTGATTTTCCGGGACATCATCATAGACGGCGGAGGTAACATCAGTAATGTCAATGACGAAAATAATATAGATGAGTATGATGAAGACGGCAATCTGTTGAGCAAACCTCCTGCAATTGTTGCAGGCTCGCTCGTGCGGGTAAATACAGGCGGCACGTTCATTATGAACTCAGGCGCGGTATTGCGTAATAATATAAACTCCGGCAATGGCGGCGGCGTGTATGTGAACCAAAACGGAACATTCACAATGTCAGGCGGCAAAATTATCGGCAATAGCTCCGGCAACCAGGCAGGCGGTGTGTACGTGAACCGAAACAGCGCATTTACCATGACAGGCGGCGAAATAAGCGGCAATACTTCTACGACTGTTGCGGGCGGCGTACTCGTCTATGTAAGCACATTTACCATGTCAGGCGGCGAGATATACGGCAATAGCGCCGGCGACCAAGCCGGCGGGGTGCGTATCAGCACAGGCAGTACCTTTACTATGACTAACGGTAAAATCAGCAACAATACCGCTGTAGTAGGCGGCGGCGTTTCAGTAGCAGGAAATGGGAATGTATGCACCATGACAGGCGGCGAAATAAGCGGCAATACTGCGAGCAGCAATGGCGGCGGCGTTTCGTTATTAGACAACAGTACTTTCACCATGTCAGGCGGAATAATTTTCGGCAATAATGCCCCCAGAGGCAATGGTGTGCGCATATCAAGCGGAACTTTCAACTTAAACGGCGGCGTAGTGGCAGAAACGGGAGCGAACACCGCCGCGATTGTCTCTGCGCCTACAACCGGCATTCATAACCTCAACACCGCTTCACCTAACAACGCCGTAATAATCGCGTGGAACCGTCCGTCAGGAGCGTTAAACTACACTGTTGGTACAAGCACCAATTTGACTGTATCGGCAGGAGGGACAGCAACATGGGCAAATCAAGGCGGCGTTCTGTCCAGCGAAGCTGGACTGGGCATTTCGTACAGAAACGGCAGTAATACAGGATGGATTAAAGCGTGGTGAGGAGTGGGATTATGAGTGAAAAAAACTTAAACAGCCAAAGCGATACGCAGTGCGGTGTTCACTTCTTCCATTTTGGTATCAGAGAGAGTGGAGACGTAATCGGTCAGGATAGATTTGGGGAGACTCTGCAAATCGTCACAATATACAGCACTGTCGTGTTTAAGCCCCTCGTCTACTCCTACCTCTACCTGTGTTTGTATGATTTCATCGTAATTGGAATAGACAGGCGCACAAATGACTGTAGAGAATCTTGTATCAATAAGCACTTGGCGGCTGACAATCAGAAAAATGCGAAAATTTTTAGAATCGTTTTGAGAGCCTTTGTAGACTCGATAAAGTTCGCCGCGTTTCATTCTTTTTCCCATAACGGAACTTGGTATGAAAGCGCGTCCATAGCTTCAACATTAAGCCTGTCCGCATGGCAGTTTATGTATTCTATTTCCTCTGCTTCGGTTACTTTCCGCTTTACCTCAGCTTTAGCCGGAGTAAATGTGAGGACAACCGGTCCCGTAGGCACTTCATGAGGAACTTCAATGGTAATACGGCGGTCAGCCGGAATATCTATGGTCTGTGTTATGGTCATAATGCAAATATACCACAAACAAAGTTTAAAAACAATTAAGGAGAAAAATGAAAATAATATATTGGAAACAAATTACTCTAATATGCATTTTGACAGTTTTATCCCTTGTTGCAACAGCCTGTAACCGTAGCGAAGCAAAACTACAAACGTTAAGCGAAACATCCGCAACAATTACCGCCGAAAACTACGCTACTAAAGAATCGTATGCTTCTAACGAAGCGTATGCAAAAATTCTCAACGGCGATTTATCCGATTTTGCCGGAACATGGATAAATATTCATGGAGAAAGAAGACAACTTTATGCGGACGGAATATTCGGCCCTCCCGGAACAATATCCAATTTTGGAAAGAACGATGAAGGAACAAGCGATGCTTATAAATGGTATGTATTGGAAGGCATAAATGAGCCTATTCCGGGTGAATACGGCTATTTTGTATATCTGTATCCGGCGGGAGCCGCGCTTGATATTGAAGGTCTTAACATAATAAACGGCTATCACATTAGGGGCACTCTGGCAAACGATTCTGCAAAAGACCGTATTGTTCTAAGACCGAGGCCGCAGCATGACGCTCTTCAGCCTGATTATTTTGTTTTTTACCGGGAAGGAGAAGCTCCAAACGCGGAAACACTGTTCACGCAAGCGTGGCCGGGACTCATACAAGCGCAGACAAAAGCGGCTTTGGAAGAATTTAAAAAAATATTACGTAACGAAACAGGTTTTATTTATGAAAATAGTGTAAATGTTTATCTGTCTTTTTTTCAAAGCGGCAATCGTGAAAATAACTTTGGACATTTCGCTATCTATGACATGGACGGCAACGGTATACCGGCGCTTGTTTTACATAACATGAATAACGGCGATTCCCTCATTTTACATTATGATAACCGCAGGGTATACGGAAAAAAGCATGCAGACAGAGCAATGAGATACTTAAAAAAAGACGCCACGTTTAATTCAAAAATCGGCATATTGCAAATAATGTTTAGAAATGATGATCAGCGGTTAATATGTTTGGTTGAATCCGGTACAAAGGAATTTGATACTTATATAACCTATCAGGACTCAAAGGAAAATGTTATCTGGCATGAGTTAACAAATAAGAATATAAATAACTTAAGCGCGCTGTATAATACAGTTGAAGACAGTATCGCTATTGTCGAAACAAAAAAAATTATAAATTCTAAGCAAAATGAAAATGACTTTGAAATATATAGTAATGGAACAATCTTTATCTACACAGGCAGTGACAAATCAGTTGTTATTCCTGCCAGGATAGGTGATGTGCCGGTGTCGGCAATTGGAGATAACGCATTCAGTTTCAAGGATATAGAAAGTATTATCTTGCCTGATAGTATCATTGAAATCGAAAGAGTGGCATTTTCCGGTAATAAGCTAAAAAGTATTACCATACCAAACAATGTCATTTACATTGGCTTACAGGCATTCACGGGAAATCCGCTGACGAGCATAACCATCGGCAATAATGTAGAATTAGTAGGAGGTACTTATACTTCATTTCCTAACGGTTTCGATGAGTACTACAACGATAATGATAAAAAAGCCGGTATGTATGTTTACAGTAACGGGCGGTGGAACTTGAGATAATAAGAAGGAAGTAAATAATGTTACAGAAGAAAAATACTTGGATATTATAAAAGTCTTTATGAAAAAGAGGAGCTTATGAAATCGAAATACCGCTTTATTATTATTTTAATTTTTTTCGTCCTGTTCTCAGGCATCCTGCACGCGCAGCAGACGCTTAGGGCAAATGCCTCGGCAACTGTCAATATAAACAACGGGCAGAGGGTGCAGTTGAATTTTACCGCGCCTCAAGCGGGGTTTTACAGGTTTGAGTCTTCAAACAACGGAACGCTTGACCCGGTGGCGTTTTCGGCTGCAAGCGGCACGGGAAGTGCGGCGGCTATTAACGATGACGGCGGGCAGGGTAAAAATTTTCTCTTTACGCAGAATTTACGCGCGGGGGAAGTTTTCACTTTCTTCGCGGGCGTTCACAGCAATAGAGGGAGCGGCAGTTACACGGTGAGCGTCATCGCCATCCCTTCGGTATCCATTACGTCAAACGCTCCGGCGGCTGTCAATATAAATAACGGGCAGAGGGTGCAGTTGAGTTTTACCGCCCCTTATGCGGGGGAATTCAAGTTTGAATCTACAAATAACGGAACGCTTGATCCGACGGCGTTTTCGGCGGCGATCGGTACAGGAGATATAAACGATGATAGCGGGGAAGGTAATAATTTCCGTTTTTCGCGTGTTTTAAGCGCGGGGGAACTTTTCACTTTTTTCGCGGGAGTTCGCCGTGACAGCGGAACCGGCAGTTACACGGTAAACGTTCAAGGCAGTCAGATTGCGGTACAGCAGCCGGCTGGGGCAACAGTACCACTTACGTTGAACGCCGCAACGCCTGTTACTATATATAGCGGCGGCAGGACAGAGTTGAGTTTTACTGCGCCAATTGACGGGAATTACGCTTTTTTCTCTTCAAACAACGGTACCTTAAACCCAACGGCGTTTTCAGCGGCGAGCGGCACAGGAGAAATTGACGATGACAGCGGGGAAGGCAGAAATTTCCGCTTTACGCGGGTTTTACGCGAAGGGGAAGTTTTCACTTTCTACGCGGGAGTTTACGGCAGCGGCGCACGCGGCAATTATTCGGTAAACGTTCAAGGCAGCCAGGCTGCAACGCAGTCGGCACAGACAGCGCAGCCTCAGCAACAGCAAACGCCGCAACAGGCAACGCCGGTGCAGCCGGCACAGCAGACTCCCGCTCCGGCTTCCGGCGCTACCGCGGCGGCTTTAAATCCCAGAACAGGGAACATAACCGGGCTTACAGTGCTGGTACAGTTTCCCGACCAGAGAATGAGCATGAGTGTCACTCGGGAAATGATTAATGACTGGCTCAACACGGGGAGCAGTTCCGTCCGGGGCTATTTCCTTGATGTTTCCAACGGGAGGCTGGATTACACCAACATTTTGACATCGGTTATTACTATGGATCACCCAAAGAGCCATTACGATGTTAAGGTGAACTATAGCACCGGGAGCCGCGCTCATGTCGATATGTTTCTCGCCGAAATTATGGAAAAACTGACCAGAACCAATGTCGATCTGTCGAGGCTTACAAAAGACGAAAACGGCAGGGTATTGGCGTTTAATATAATCTACATCGGCACCGCAAGCCACCAATGGAGGGAAGGGCTTTGGCCTCACGCCGGTTCTTTAAACGCCAATGTTACGATAAGGGGAGCCGTTTTCAGGCGTTATCAGATAACAGACTGGGGACCTGCCATTATTATTCCGTCAATCCGTACATTTGTGCATGAAAACGGCCACATGCTGATGGGCTGGCCCGACATCTATGCTCCCCCCGCGGGGACAGAGCCTTCTTATGGAATCGGGATATGGTGCATTATGGCGAACGGTATATATCCCAACGCCGCTTTCAGGCACCGGTCAGGGTGGATTGATGTAACGGATATCACAAACGCAAGAGACGGGACAAGATTTACCCTCACCCCTAACAGCCACACCGCTTTAATGTACAGAAGAAACGAAAAGGAAGCCTTTTATATCGAAGCGCTCGCTTCGGAGGGACGCCGCCACGGGATACCTCCGGGAACCGGGCTTGCGATATGGCATATCCATACGGACGGCGACAACTGGAGGCTTGCCAGCCGGGGGTTCCCGTATCTGGCGCTTTTACAGGCGGACGGCAGAGACGACCTTTACAGCAGCAGCAACAGGGGAGATGTCACCGACCTGTTCCGCCCGGGTGTTAATACTCATTTTAACAGCACGACTGTTCCAGCCGCAGTGTGGCATGACGGATTGCCTTCAGGTTTAAGAATTACCGGCATAGAAAACACAGGGAATGCGATGACATTCACTATTGGCGATATTCCGCGAACGCCGGCTAATGATTTTCTTCTGCAAGTTTTGTCTTTCGCCAACGCGCAGAGCAATATGGTCATAGAACTCAGAGAGGATATTACGCTTAATGCGACAGTCAATATACCGGTGCCGCGAAACCCTAACGCAACTCTTACCATCCGCAGCGCGAATCCTGCACGCCCGGTAACATTAAAGCGCGGCGCGGCTGTCGAATTGCTCCGCGTATCCTACGGCAGCAGCGAAACGCCGGGCGTGTTCATTCCGGGGGCGACTCTCATTTTGGAGAATATCATACTTGACGGAGACGCTGCGAACTTTCCCGACAACACTTCTCCGCTTGTGCTGGTAGACGGCATCAGCAAAGCTTGGAGGCATGAAATCACGCGAGCGATAATTGGATGGACCAAAAAGGGGAGCAATTTCATAATGAACTCAGGCGCGGTTTTACGCAACAACATAGGCGGCGGTGTGCTTGTCGAAGATAATAGTTTTTTCACAATGAACGGCGGAGAAATCTCGCACAATACCGCCAACACAGCAGATGTTACTTATATTGATTCCGGTACTTATGCCGGTACTATGACCTTATTAAGCACAACCAATGGCGGCGGCGTGCGTATACGCGGCGGGATTGAGAGTGTAGGGACATTCACCATGAACGGCGGCAGAATCGTCAACAATACAGGCGGAAATATAATGAATCATTGCGGCGCGTCATCCCTTAATATAAACGGCGGCATTATCGCGGGACCTACCAGCAAACATAACCCACTGCAAACCGTTTTGGGAAACGTTGTCCCGATAATATCAGGTGATTATAACATCAACAAAGGTACCGCTCCAAACAATGCTGTAACGGTCATGTGGAACAGGCCTAACATCAATGCCGCCTACTACGGCGGCGGCGTTTATAACTACACGGAAGGCTCAACCGCGGATTTAATTATGTCTGTGGGCGCCTTTGCTTCTTGGAGCAGGCAAGGAGACAAATCCGGCATCTCGTACAGAAACGGCGTGAATACGGGTTTTGTGGAAATGCCGAATGCGTTTGTCAGCAGCAATGAAGACCTCGTTACAACGATGGCAGTATTTCAAAGGCGCATAGCGGATCACTCCAATGTAAGGGGCGATATCGTTATTAATATCGGACAGAACATGACGATAGACACACGCATTACAATTCCGAAAGCTGTAGCCGCAGGCGGCAGACTTATCATACGCGGCGGGGGCCGCGGGACTCCCATCGTTCTTACGCGCGGGATAAACGGCAATTTGTTCACAGTATCAGATGGCGCAAATCTTGTTTTGGAAAACATTATTATTGACGGGAACAGCGTCGCATTTCCAACAACTAACGGCGTATTAATGCGCGTAGAAAGAGGCGGCTCCCTTACCATGAATTCAGGCGCTGTTATACGCAACAACTCCAATCCGGGCACGCAGGGCAGCGGACTTATGATACTCGGTTCGTTTAACATGACAGGCGGCGAAATCTCAGGCAACACTACAAACCCGCGCCATGTTTCAAGCGGCGGAGTCAGCATAGAGAGGAACGGTAAGTTCACCATGTCAGGCGGCTTGATTACCCGCAACACTGGCGGCGTAAGCGCGGACAGGGACAGCTCTTTTACGATATCAGGCGGAGCAATCAGCGGTAATGCGGAACACGGCGTTAACAGCCACAATACAACCGCATCTCAAGCTGTACTGAGTATGACAGGCGGCGAAATAAGCGGCAATGCTAAATGCGGCGTCAAAGGTACGCTTACGATGTCAGGCGGGTTTATCAGCGGCAACCGCGACAGCGGCGTTTCAGGATCGCTTGTTATGTCGGGCGGCGAGATAAGCGGCAATACTGCCGAAAGCTCAGGAGGTGGCGTTTATGCGACAGGATCGCTCACCATGACAGGCGGTGTAATAAGCGGCAATACCGCAGGCCGCTCCGGAGGCGGCGTGCATATTGGCAGTTCGCTAAGAAGAGGCGCGGAATTTATAATGCAAGGCGGCGAAATCAGCGGCAATACCGCACCTGTTGGCGCCGGCGTGAGCGTTCACAGCACAGCCATATTCACTTTGCGCACCGGCAGAATCACCGCTAACAAGGCATTTCAAGGCGCAGGCGGCGTAATCGTGGACGGTACGTTCAACATGCAAGGCGGTGAAATCAGCGGCAATACTGCGGGAATGTACGCAGGCGGCGTGGATGTGAACGGCGTATTCAATATGCAGGGCGGCGTAATCATGGGCAATAATGACGGCGGCCGCTTCAATAACGTGAATGTTTCGGTACTCGGAAAATTCAACAGAACCGGAGGTGAAATCATAGACCGAAGCGAGCAGTAAAGAAGAGTTAATAAGAAAAAACCCTAGATTTTTTGTTACTCAATCTTAAACCGAGATACTTCCTTTAATAAAGCATCTATTCCTTCACGGTTTTTTACGGTTATTTCATTAACATGAGTTACTGCGATATTTATTTGTTCCGCGCCTGCCGCCATTTCGTTCATGCCGGAGGTTATCTCCTGTGTTACTTTTTCAAGGTTATCGCTTTCCGCGATTACTTCCTTCGCGCCTTCGAGCATTTCTATTGAACCGCTTTTTACATGACGTGTGATTTCATTTACTTTGCTTACACCTTCTAAAGTTTGTTTTGAACCTTCGCCTTGTTCTTCCATCGCATTACGTATATTTTCTTCCTGTTGTGAAACTGTATTAACACTTGAATCTATCGCATCGAATTTATTTAATACATTTTCTGTAGAATGAGTGATTTTATCAATAGAACCTTTTATCTTTTTTAAAACAGAACCGATGGTTTTTGACTGCACGCTTGATGATTCTGCAAGTTTGCGGATTTCATCTGCGACAACGGCAAAACCCTTTCCCGCTTCTCCTGCATGCGCCGCTTCAATCGCCGCATTCATCGAGAGCAAATTTGTTTGGCTCGCTATATTTTCCATAACATAGTTGATTTCCATTAACCCTTCTGATTCGCGGGAGATTTCTTGAATATCACCTGAAACTTCCTGCAATCCTGAGTGCCCTACTTCAGAAGCTTCTTTTAAACTTTTTACATTCTCAGAATTTTTAACAAGCGTATCTGTTACCGAAGATATATTCGCCACCATTTCTTCAGTTGCGGCAGATGCCTGGGAAACATATCTGCTTTGATCTTCTACATGGTTGTTTAATTTATTAATATTAACTGTTACCTGCTCCATGGTTGCATGGGTTTCGCTGACACTTGCGCTCTGGTTTATAACTCGCCTCTTTATACTTTGTATATTAGCGGTGATTTCATTTACCGCAGCGGCTGTTTCATTCATGTTACTTGCAAGGTCTGTTCCCACTCTGGATAATTTTTCCGCTTCTTTTTTAATATTTAAAACAAGATTTTTAATTTTTACCAAAGTATTATTAAAGTAATGAGCAAGAAGCCCGATCTCATCGTTGGATTTTATTGAAATGTTACGTGTAAGATCCCCTTCACCTTCTGAAATATCTTTTAAAGTGTCTGTAACCAAACTTAAAGGTTTTGTCATTCTGCTTAAAACAATAAAAATTATTACAGCTACAATTACTATTGAGATTATTGCCAGAATAATAGTAAAGGTTGTTATTTCATTTACATCGGATAAAATATAATCTTCTGTCGCTGCAATCATTACAGACCATGTAGTATCAGAAGTGCCGATATTAAAAGGCGACATATTAATTTCCACATTTGATTCTAATATATTTGAATAGCTTGTAAGAGCAATAGGATTGCCATTAATTACAGCTTGATTTGCATCATCTATATATTTACCGAAAATAGTTTCAACTTCCGCTAATTTGCTGCCTATATGATCGCTATGATAACTTGCAAGAATAAAACCGGTATCAGTGTAAATTGACATTGCAGAAATTTCCGAATAACTTTTGATTACTTTTTCCAGTTCCTGTTGTATAGGTGCTATTGTCAGAAGGCAAGCCACGCCCCCTACAACTTCATTTGTTTTTGGATTTACAATTCCAACCATCATTCTCATTAAATAAACATTATTGCCTGATATTTTTCTTAAAAAAGGCTCTTCAATTCGATCTTTTCTTGAGTTAGAACCTAAAAAATACGCCATTGAATCTTCTATATCTAAAGTCGCTCTGATTTCTATATTGCCTGTTTCTCTTGAAAAAACAGTTGCATATTGCCCAGTAGGTGAAGAGCCTGGTCTCCCGATATTTTGCCTGTCCATACCGTCTATTGCATCCGGCTTCCAAACTGTATAAATTTGAAAAAGATCCGGCTGAGAAGTAAGCGTTCCGAGTAAAATACTGTCAAAACGATCTCTTCTGTCTTCCGGTTTATATTCTTCATAATCGCTCATAATGTCGGCTAACACTTTAAGTACCAGTAATTTTGAATCCTGTAATCCTTTCCAGTATGTTACCTGCTCATTTGTTAGATATTGAATATTCCGTTTCCCTAAATTAATAGTTATTGTTGAAGCCCTGCTGACTAGAAGTGCTGCAATTCCCGTTACTACAGCAATTAATATTGCTATCATCATTATACTTATTTTAATTTTAATTTTCATATTTTTCCCCTTATTCAGAAAAATCTACAATATTTATTATGTTATGCGAAATGTTTTTGTAATAAATAATATATCATAGGTATATTATAACCTAGCATGATAAACTGCTTGAGAAAAATATGTCAATAGATTATTTTAATAAATTTGTTTTCGTGAATTGTAATAAAGTATATTTTCCATGAAAAGATTATTTCCATGCGTGTCTATGCTTACAATCAAAGGTCCGAACTTGTTTGTTTTCAAGCTCCATATACATTCCGCCATCCCTAAATCTTCCCAGAATACGCCTTCTATCTTTTCAATCTGACTTGCACCTAACACAGCGCAGCCTCCGGGATACACGCAATGAATTGCGCATTCTTCGCGGCAGGCAGATGCGGTTTTTTCTCCCATACCGCCCTTACCGATCATAATTTTTACACCTGTTGTCTTAATAAAATCATAAGACCATTTTTCAAGACGGATGGAAGAAGTAGGTCCTATCGAAACAAGTTCATAGTTTTCTTTATTTTGTTTAACTATTGGGCCTGCATGATAGATCGCCATCCCTTTTAAATCAACAGGAGAAGGAAGTTTTTCTTCGGTAATTCTGTGATATACTTCATCCCTTCCTGTAAAAAGCGTCCCTCTAAGATAGAAAATATCCCCGATTTTTAAATCTTTTATATCATCGTCACGTAAGGGCAGTGTCAGTAATTTGCTCATAACGCTACATCCTTAAATGTCGGAGTTTCAAAAGAAAGGTCCCAGCAATCTTGATTGCAGCAATCTTGATTGCTGCCATTAAAATTGCTTTTTATTTTTAAAATCCCGCGCCTTAGCACATAACAAGAAACATTGACAGCGCAGGCGCGTGTGGCGGTATGTCTTGCGGAGGATTCAATGTGAACGCCCATCACAGCATTTTTTCCCCGTAAACCCTGCGCCCCCATTCCAAGATTGTTAAGAGCATCCATAATGCGTTTTTCCAATTCCGCTCCCTTTGGGTGAGGATGTTTTGTACCTAAAAGCCTTAAAACGGCCTTTTTGGAAAGGGAAGCTGCGTTTTCAATATTATGCCCAAGCCCGACACCGACAAGGAGGGGAGGGCAGGCGTTGACACCCGCGCTACAGATTGCATCTAACACAAAGGGGATAACTGCTTCCTGCCCGTCAGAGGGTTTAAAAACCTTCGCCTGCCCAGGCAGACTGCAGCCCGCGCCTGAAAAATAAAGTGTAATTTCCATTTCATTTGATTTAGGTATAATTTCCCAATCGATCCACGGAGTGCGTTCCCCTGTATTATCGCCTGTATTTTTTTCATCAAAATAATTTACCGCATTTGGACGTAAAGGAACGCTCAGTGTCGCCCTTCGTACCGCCTCAGTTATTACTTCTGTTGTAATGTCTAAAAAAGGAAACTCAGTTCCCGCTTTTATATAAAATTGAAGCATTCCCGTATCCTGACAACAAGGACGGTTCTGTGCTATCGCCATTTTAAAATTTTCAAAATAACTGTCAAAGATCGCTTTCTGTAAAGGAGAATCTTCTTCTTTGCGCATTTCTTCAAGCCGTGACATGACATCATCGCTTAGGCGGACGGCGCAGAGGGCGATGAACTTTTCAAGGAGGGTAATGAATTTTTCTTTAACGCTCATACTTGGTTTATTATATATAAAAATTAATTTTTTACCTATAGTATCTTCTTCCGTAAAATTCTAATCTGCCTTCGCACTTCCTTAGGCGCAGGACCTCCGGGTAAATCCCTCGCTTTAATACATGCTAAAGGCGTTATTGCTTTGTAAATATCTTCTTCAAAAAGTTTTGAATGTTTTTTTAATTCTGCAAGAGTTAAAGACGAGATTTGTTTATAAGCTTTTTCAATGCAATAGCGTACAATTGTTGCAGCAATCTCATGAGCCGCTCTGAAAGGAAGGCCTTTTTTTACAAGATATTCCGCCGTGTCTGTCGCTTCAAGGAAACCTCCGATGCAGGCCGCTTTCATGCGTTTTATGTTAAAAGATGCGTTTTTAATCATTCCTGCAAACATTTTTAAACAGACGCTTAGCGTGTCGATGCTGTCAAAAAGGCTTTCCTTATCTTCCTGAAGGTCTTTGTTATATGCATAGGGTAAACCTTTTAATAAGGTTAAAAGAGTGACAAGGTTTCCTGTTGTGCGCCCTGTTTTGCCTCTGATTAGTTCTGCAAAATCAGGATTTTTTTTCTGAGGCATAATTGAAGAGCCTGTGCTCCAACTCTCAGATAGTTCTATAAATTTAAATTCTTCGCTTGCCCATAAAATGATGTCTTCGCAAAAGCGGGAAAGATGCACCATAGCGACAGCGCAAGCGCTTGAAATTTCTATTGCAAAGTCTCGGTCTGCGATTGCATCCATCGAATTTAAAGATGGGCGCGAAAATCCCAAAGAGACAGCGGTTGCTTTACGATCCAAAGGAAGAGTAGTGCCGGCTAATGCGCCGCTTCCTAAGGGGCATTCATCGAGCCTTGCGAGCGCATCGCTAAAGCGGGTAAGGTCTCTTTGCAAGGCAACAGCCCATGCTGTTAGGTGATACCCTAATGTTACAGGCTGCGCTCTTTGAAGATGCGTGTATCCTGGCATGACGCTTGTTACGTGCAACTGCGCCGTATCTAAAAGTACATTGACAGCGCAAGAAAGCTCGGATTGTAAAACAGGGATAGTTCTTTTTAAAAAGAGGCGGAACGCAACCGCTACTTGATCATTGCGGCTGCGTCCTGCGTGTATTGTTTTTCCGATGTCGCCTAATCTTTCTGTAAGGAGGGTTTCTAAAAATGAATGGATGTCTTCCTGTGCTGTATCAATTTCTAATTTGCCTGATTTTAATTCATCTGCAATTTTATTGAGCTCATTTTTTATTTTTACAGCGCTGTCTTTGGGAATGATTCCCTGTTTGCCGAGCATGGCGGCGTGCGCCTTGCTGCCTTCTATATCATCAAAAACAAGTCTTTTGTCTACATTAATTGATGCTTGAAAAGCAAAAGCTTCTTTCTCAGGTTTTTCTGCAAGCCGCCCCGCCCATAGAGGTTTTGAAGATGTTTTCTCACCTTTTCTCACTTTTTAGTTTTGCCTTTACCTTTTGTTTTTCTTGTTGATTTTGGTTTTGCAGAAGAAGACGCAGGTATTTTACCGCCTTTCTTTTCCAGTTCCATTAAAGAGCGGACAAGGACGGGAAGCCCGTAAAGTTTTATAAACCCTTTTGCATCGGCATGATTAAAAAGTTCTCCTGTTGTAAAACTTGCAAGGCTTGTATTGTAAAGTGAATTCGGAGATTTAACGCCTGCAGAGCTGATCGATCCTTTATAAAGTTTTAATCTTACTTTGCCGCTGACAGAACTTTGAGTGTTATCAACAAAGGCACTTAACGCTTCGCGTAAAGGCGTGAACCATAAGCCGCCGTAAATAAGTTCTGCCATCTTCATTGACACTTGTTGTTTGAAAGAGTAGGTCTGCCTGTCAAGACAAAGATATTCAAGTTCTTTATGCGCGTAATACAAGATTGATCCGCCGGGAGTTTCGTATACACCTCTGCTTTTCATTCCAACAACGCGATTTTCAACAAGGTCTACTATACCGATACCGTTTGCCCCGCCGATTTTATTAAGCTGGTTTATTAATTGAACCCCTTCCATTTTTTTGCCGTTAAGCGCAACAGGAATTCCCTTATCAAATTCAATTTCTACATATTCAGCTTTGTTAGGCGCTTTTTCCGGGGCTACGGTCATCGCAAGTAATTTTTTTAATTGCGGCTCGTTTGCAGGGTCTTCAAGTTCCAAACCTTCATGGGAAATATGCCAAAGATTATCATCCATGCTGTAGGAATTTTTCTTTGTTACAGGGATAGGCAATTTCCTTCTTGCAAGAAACCTCATTGCATCTTCGCGGCTTTTAATTTTCCATATCCTCCAGGGAGCGATAATTTCCAAATCCGGGGCGAGCGCCATGATGCCGAGATCGAATCTTACCTGATCGTTTCCCTTTCCTGTCGCGCCGTGCGCTACTGCTGTCGCTTTTTCCTTGCGCGCATATTCAACTAACACTTTTGCAATCAAAGGCCTTGCGGTAGAAGTGCCCAGAAGATATTTATCTTCATAAATCGCGCCTGCTTTTAAAGCCGGCCAGATGTACTCTTCGACATATTCTTTTTTTACATCTGCAACATAACACGCGCTTGCTCCTATCGCTATCGCTCTTTTTTGAATCGCCTTCCAGTCCGCCGCCTGACCGACATCGACACAGACTGCAATTACCTCGCAATCTTGATTTTCCTTTAACCAGGGGATGATAACTGTGGTGTCCAATCCGCCGGAATAAGCAAGGATGATTTTCTTTGACATTATTTTTTCTCCTTAAAACAATTGTATAATTTGTAGTTTTCTCATTATCTAAAAATATTTGATTTTTAGCAAGGGTATTTATTCGAAGAATTTTACGTATTATCAGTTATAATTCATAAGAAAAATACAGTTATTTTGCCGATATTAATCTGATAAATGAAAAAAACAGTAACTAAGAAGAAAAAAACACCTGTTAAAAATACAAAAAATACACGAAAAAAACAGAAAAAATCCAATTTTTCTGACAGTTTACGTGCATTTTTGCTTGTTTTCTTGATTGTAGCTATTTCAGCGGTTATTTCCTTAACGATTATATCTATTCATAAAAATTCTAATAATATGAATGATCTTACATCCGAAAATCAAGTTGATTTAACACAGAATGATGAGTTAACACAAAAAGTAATACCTCCTGTAACTGTTGTCCCTGAACCTAAAAAAGAAAGTGATGAGAGTCCTGTTTCCCAACCTGTTACGCCGGCAAAGCCTTCTGTGCAAGAACCTAATAGAACAACAAGCCCTTCCCGTCCTGTTATTGAAACCCCTGTTTCAACAACAATTAAAGTACCGCCTAAACCTGTTCAAAATATGGGAAGCTTAGTTTTTGTAATTGATGATGCAGGTAACAACCTAAGAGAGTTAGAACCTTTTTTAAAAATTCAAGGGTCTTTGACAATCGCAGTCCTTCCCGGTTTGCCGTATTCGGCAGAGGCTGCAAAAAGAATAAGAGCGGCAGGAAAGGAAGTGATTCTTCATCAGCCGATGGAAGCAATCGGGGCGCAAAACCCCGGTCCCGGTGCGATTATTTCAGGTATGAATGCAAATGAAATAAGGGAAGTGTTGACACGTAACATCGCGGAAGTAGGTCCTGTTGCCGGAATGAATAATCATCAAGGATCAAAAATTACGATGGATGCAGAAGCGATGAAAACCATATTGAGTTTTTGCGCAGAAAATAAAATTTATTTTTTAGATTCGAGAACAACAGCGGAGACTGTAGTCCCTGTTGTCGCACAGCAAATGGGGATGAAAATCGCAGAAAGAAATGTTTTTATTGATAACGAACAAAATAAAGACGCAATGATCCGTTACATTACAAGCGGGCTTACAAGGGCGCAAAGAAACGGCAGCGCGGTAATGATAGGTCATGCGTGGTCGCCTGATTTAGCCCCTCTGCTTATTGAAATGTTCCCGCGCTATATTGAACAGGGTTATACAATTAAAAATGTTTCTGATATACTGAAATAAATAATGAAAGTTTTAGGAATTGAAACATCTTGCGATGAAACTTCTGCCGCTGTCGTAGAAGACGGCTGTAAGATTCTCTCTAATATAATCGCTACGCAAATTCCTTTTCACGCGCCATGGAACGGTGTAGTGCCTGAAATTGCAAGCCGCAAACATACGGAATGGATTTACACCGTAACAAAAGAAGCCCTTGATAAAGCAATTTTAAAACCGGAAGATATAGACGCTGTCGCAGTCACCAGCCGGCCGGGGCTTTTAGGTTCGTTATTAGTCGGTCTTTCCTTTGCAAAAGCTTTTTCCTGGGCGCGTAACATTCCGTATATTGCAGTGGATCATATGCTGGCGCATTTATATGCGCCTATGTTAACACAAAGCTCTGATCAAAAACCCGGATATCCTTTTTTAGGCTTATTGGTTTCAGGAGGGCATACAATAATTTGCCGCGCGGATAATTTTGATGATATAACAGTACTTGGAACAACGATAGATGACGCTGCTGGCGAGGCCTTTGATAAAGTAGCGAAATATTATAATTTCGGCTATCCCGGAGGCTTAGTGATAGACAAAATGGCGCGTAACGGCGACAGCGGAGCGTTCCGCTTCCCTATGCCCTCCCTTCATAAAGGAGATCACCGCTACGATGTTTCATATTCAGGTTTAAAAAACGCTGTTATTAATCAGCTTGATATTTTTAAGAAAAAAGAAGATTACACTAATGACGATATAGCCGCCTCTTTCCAGAAAACAGCGATAGAAATATTGTTACGCGCTCTTTTTAATGCCGTGGAAGATACAGGGCTTTCAACAATAGTTGCAGGCGGCGGTGTTGCGGCTAACAGCCTCCTTCGAGAGTGTCTTGCAAACTCTGTTTGCGCAGAACAAAAACAACTGCGTTGTTTTTTTCCGCCTCTCGATTTATGCGGCGATAACGCCGCAATGATTGCCGGTATCGGGTATCACTATCTTGCAAGGGGAGAGAGTTCTTCTCTTAATGTTACCGCACAGGCGAGGGTCAGCGGGTTTAAGAAGAGGTATCCTTAATAAAATGAGGTTTACAATGTCCATGGATTTACACAGATTATTTTTATTACTAAGATAAAAGAAAGATTACCTACACCCTATTGACATTTTTCCCCCATTAATTTAAAGTTTTAATACAAACGCCGTCTTAGCTCAGCTGGTAGAGCACTTGACTTGTAATCATGAGGTCTTCGGTTCGATTCCGAAAGACGGCTGTTATAAGGAACAATTTATGAACGAAACATCAGCTTTATTTACAGATTTTTATTCTTTAACAATGGCACAGGGTTATTGGAAAAGAAATAAAGATGAGCGGGCGGTCTTCGAAATGTTTTTCCGAAGCCATCCTTTCAACGGCGGTTACTCGGTATTTGCAGGTCTTGAAACCTTGTTTGATAAACTTACCAAATTATCTTTTTCAGATGACGATCTTTCTTATCTTGACAGTACAGGTGTTTTTGATAAAAAATTTCTGGATTATCTTAAAACATTCAGTTTTAAAGGTTCTCTTTGGGCGGTTGATGAAGGCACAATTATTTTTCCTCATGAACCTCTTATCAGAATTGAAGGAACCTTGGTTGAATGTCAGATAATTGAAGGTCTTCTTTTAAATGCGATTAATTTTCAAAGTTTGATAGCGACAAAAGCGTGCCGTATCTGGCTTGCAGCAAAAAAGGGATCTGTAATGGAATTCGGTTTACGCCGTGCGCAAGGGCCTGACGGCGCGATGGCTGCAACAAGAGCGTCATTCATAGGCGGCGCTTATGCGACAAGCAATACGCTTGCAGGAAAAGTTTTTAACATTCCTGCAAAGGGGACTATGGCTCATGCATGGGTTATGTCTTTTGATACCGAAGAAGAAGCCTTTGAAAATTACGCTGCTATGTACCCTGATAATTCTATCTTTTTAATTGACACTTACGACACTTTAAAAAGCGGCATCCGCAATGCTATTAAAGTCGGAAAAAAACTTACAGCGCAAGGGAAAAATTTCGGCGTGCGCCTTGATTCAGGCGACATCCAATATCTTTCAACAGAAGTAAGGAAGATACTGGATGCGGAAGGATTACCTAAGGCATTCATCACTGTTTCAAACGATCTTGACGAGCACATAATTGAAATGCTTGTAAAAGATAACGCGCCTATAAACAGCTGGGGCGTCGGCACTATGATGGTAACAGGAGGTTATCAGTCAGCTTTCCCCGGTGTATATAAACTTGCCGCCCGTATTGAAGGCAGGGAATTAATCCCTGTAATGAAATTTTCAGATAACATGGAAAAAACAACCAATCCCGGTGTTAAGCAAGTTTGGCGTGTAAAAGATAAAAACGGAGACGCAATCGCAGATGTAATGGGTCTTGAAGGGCAGGATGATTTAAAAAAAGGAGAGCGTTATTATTTCTGGCATCCCGCCGCGGATTACCGTCACTTCATACACACCATAGAAGGCAGCGTGCAGCCTTTATTGACAAAACGTTTGGAAAACGGTGTTCTTATAGCAAAAAACCCGTCGTTAGGTGACATCAAAGCTCATAAAGAAGCCGATCTTGAAAGTTTCGATGCGACATACAAACGTCTTCTTAATCCCCACATCTACAAGGTGTCGATAACTGACAAATTACGTGATTTAAAACTGGAGCTGATTAAAAAGCATTTAGGTGACAGGCATAACTAATAGAAAATCGATGAATTACTGAAATAAAGTTTAACACCTTGAAATTAGTTTAATTCTTTACTAATATCCAAATTAAAGGAGATTTGCCATGCTTGCTGAATTGGGTTCCCCCATATCTGATTTACTTAAAAAAATAAATGAAACATGGAGGCGTCTTTGAAGACGCTTCGTTTGCACAGCGTATAGAGGAAATCGAAGCTAAAACCGCTGAGCCGGACTTTTGGAATGACTCTGAAGTTGTCGAAAAAACAATGGCATCTTTAAAAAGCCTTAAAAACCGATATGAGCCGTGGAAGGCTCTTTATGAAGATATAACAGATTTAAATACGCTTTACGAGCTTGCAACAGAGGCGCGTGATGAAAGCGAATGTGCCGGTATCGAAGCAACTTTTAAAGAACTTACAAACCGTTATATTAAACAAAATGTTTTTGAGTTAATGTCAGGCGAGATGGATAAAAACGCCTGCTTTCTTACAGTTCATTCAGGGGCGGGCGGGACAGAGGCCTGCGATTGGACACAGATGCTTTACCGTATGTATCTGCGCTGGGCTGAACAGAAAGGTTTTTCTGTTGAAGAAGCCGACAGGCAGGAAGCGGAAGGCGGTTTAAAATCTGCCACTTGTAAAATCGAAGGTGATTTTGCCTACGGTTATTTAAAAGGAGAGTCGGGGATTCACCGTCTTGTCAGGATTAGCCCCTTTGATTCCAATGCAAGAAGGCATACATCTTTTGCATCTGTTTACATTTTTCCGGTTATTGATGATACAATCGAAGTAGAAATAAAACCTGAAGATTTGCGTGTTGATACTTATCGTGCGGGAGGTGCAGGAGGGCAGCATGTCAACAAGACGGACAGCGCTGTACGTTTTACACACCTGCCGACAGGGATAGTTGTTGCTTGTCAGAATGAACGCAGCCAGATAAAGAACCGCGCAATCGCGATGAGTATGCTTAAAGCACGGCTTTATGAATTTTACCGTCAGGAGAAAGAAAAGGAGAAATCAAAATTTTCACAGGAAAAAAAGGATATTTCCTTTGGTAATCAGATAAGATCGTATGTGTTTCAACCATATACTATGGTCAAGGATTATCGTACAAAAGTTGAAAAAGGAAATATCCAGGCAGTAATGGATGGAGACATCGATCCTTTCATCGAAGAATATTTAAAGTTTTCATGGCGTAACAATCATACGGTTGACGCATAATAATTACAAATCCGAAGGATTTTAAATATCAGGAGAAATTGTTGAAAAACAGAATTTTGTTTTTAATTTTTCTTTTCATTGTCATAAACATTCAATTGTTCGCATCAGGAAAAAAAGATGAAGTTGAAATTAAAACACAAAATGATGTATGGGTTCTTTGTATTACAAATATTAATGATAATTCTCTTTCTCAGGAAAAAAAAATTATTAAAGATGTAATTCTAAAAGAATTGACAGAAAGAATGAATTTAATAAGTTACCGTACCCGTATATCTCCGGAATATACTTATTATGAAGAATTTGCATGGGCTTCCGCACGTTCTGTTGCAGCTAAAGCACTTGCGTCAAAAAGAGAAGAACGAGCCAGATTTATTTTTCAAGGTGAATCCGGCTGGAGATATCGTCAAAATATAAAAAAAACAGATGATGAAATAATAAAATTAAAAGAAGATTTGGATAAAATTGAAAATAATGCACCTCTAATAAATCGTCACCCTGAATTTAAATTAACAAATGGAAATCTTAATAATTCTTTTCCTGACGCACCCTCTGAAGGAGCTGAAAACAGATTTTGTACAAATCAAACAGCAGATGCTTTTTTATCAGGTGAAATAACCGAATTCTACGGAAGATATATATTAGCCATTAGATTATATACATTATATACAAATTCTTTTGTCTGGGAAGACAATGTTATTTTCTCACATGATGATCTTGACAGCGCTATTGATGAAATTACGCGAAAATTAATCATCGTGTTATCAGGTAACGAACCTTCTTATATAGCAATAACTGCTGAACCGGAAAATACTCTTCTATTAATCAATCGTACATTTGCAGGAAGGGGAAATGTAGATGCTAAAGAAATCCCGCCAGGAATAATTTCGATAACTGCAACAGCACCGGATCATGAAAGTATTAATTATGAAACTGAAATAAATACAGAAGAATTTATATCTTTTAATTTTAGATTAAAACCGATTAGTTATAATAATGTTAATATAATAACTGACAAGGAAGGACGGATATATCATGGCGCATTATATGTCGGGGATTCCCCTTTGTCATTAAAGCTGCCGATTGACTCGCTTGAATTTTTAGAATTTTATGCAATTAACGCTGATAAAGGGACGATAGTTTTTCAAACACCTCAAATAAATGATATTCATTCAAATATATCAATGCGTTCCAGAACACCTCTTCCAAAAGGGCGTTTAGACAGTGAAAGGCGGCACTTTTATTGGGGATGGGGTATAACATGGTTAACAGGAATTGCTGCATGGATTACTACTTATACATATAACGGAATGAATTATGCAATTGCATATAATCGGGATATAGTACCTGATAAATTTGTTAAACAGCAAATGACTATGTATTATGTCAGTATGGGAAGTATTATTGCAGTTGGAACTGCCGCTGCATACGGTATTTATCGTTTAATAAGTTATCTTTATTATGCAAACAGACCGGCAACATCGGTTAAAGTTCCATCAAGAATATCGTCACGTAAGGAACGTCGGGCGCAAGGGACAGAGCAAAAATCTTTGTTAATCCCGGAAGATGAAGAACAATTAGTTATAGATGAAGAGCAGTTAAGCGAAGAATTAATAAATGAAGAAACCGATCTTAACAGATAAATTAAGTAAACAGGCAGGGAATAAATGAGTTTTGGTGAAAAAATAAAAAGTTTCTTTTTAGGTAAGAAAGCCATAAATGATGATTTATTCGATGATTTATGTGATCTTTTAATAGAAGGAGATTTCGGTGCCGCTCAAAGTTATAAAACAGTGGAAACCTTAAAAGAAAAGAGTAAAAAAGAAAATATCTCTGCTGATTTACTGCCGCAAAAACTTGCATCATTATTGGAAGAAGAACTTGCTAAAGTAAAACCTGTTTTACCTGTTGGAAACAATGAAGAGTTAACCGCTATTTTATTGTTAGGTGTAAACGGTGTCGGGAAAACAACAACTGCGGCAAAACTTAGTTTTCTTTTTAATTCAAAATTTAATAAAAAATCAATTCTGGCAGCCGCTGATACTTTCCGCGCTGCGGCAATCGATCAATTAAAAATACACGGGGAAAAATTAAATATGCGCGTAGTAGCGCATAAACAGGGCGGCGATCCTGCCGCAGTAGTTTATGATGCGCTTGAAGCGGCTTTTTCAAGCAACGCCTCTTTTGTAATTGCAGATACGGCAGGTAGAATGCATACAAAATCCGCATTGGTAGAAGAATTGCGAAAAATTGACAGGGTAGTGGAAACAAAAACGCACGGCTCTAAAGAGACGCACGGCTCGATAGAGACACAACAAACATCAAATAAAAAAATAAAATATATAAAATATCTTGTGTTAGATGCAACTACAGGAAGAAATGCAATTGCACAAGCTGAAATTTTTCACTCTGCTGTTGACCTAGATGGGGTTATACTTACTAAATATGATTCTACCGCTAAAGGCGGTGTAGTTTTTTCTCTTGCTTCTGAATTAAAATTACCTGTAGCTTATATATGTACAGGAGAAAAATATACCGATATAGACGATTTTGATCCTGTTAAGTTTGTAAAGGAGTTTACCTACGGATGATAATACACGCCTTGCATAAAAAAATCATCCCTGTAATTATCATTGTGTTACTCCTTTGTGCGGGTATTATCGCTTTGACACAGGAAATGGAAGAAATTTTTTCCGATTATTCTTCAGAAGATTTAGATAATTTCAAAGGTTTTGATATTGGGCAGGGAGAAGCAGAAATTGAGAGACATACACGATGGTTTCGATCAAATGCAGGAGGTATGGCTATCGAAGAAATGAAATCAAGGTATGCCGCTTTACGTTGCGAATACGCGCTTGCAATAGATATTGCACGTTACGATGAAATCCCTGAATATATTCTTCCGTTTTATCAGGAAAACTTTATACCTGAAATTAGAATTTTATTTAAAAGAGGTGAATTAAGACGGACACAATGGATTTTAAGAGATAATGAAAAGAGAACGAGAGTTAATGCTGTTTTTTATAATGAAGCAGCAGAAGATGATGAAGATATTGAACAAATAGAAGATAATAATGAATATCTTACAGAGAGCAATGAAGAGTTAACAAGGAACGATGAAGAGTTAGCAGAGAGTAGCGATCAATCAACAGAGAGTATTGAGCAATTAGCGGAGAGCTTAGAACCGGAAGAAGAATTTTTAGAGATTGTAAGATCATATTATAAAGAAGGGTTTGTTGAAATATATGATGAAAAATCTTCTTTAATTTCAGAATATAGATTTTTTGAGAACGGTAACAGAAATAAAATTGATTATGAATATAATCAGGATTTAATAATTGTATCTACAGTTATGGATTGGTCAGCAGTAACTAAAAGATATAGTATCGCATATAAGGATTTTTACTTTTACAACCGTTCCTTATCTCTTCGTTCAATAGAAAGAAAGTTTTTTAAAAATATACCGATTGACGACGATACTATTTTAATTACTTTTCCAAGACGTATAATGAATATTTTAAACGATTCATTTATTGAAAGTCAAAAACTTAATTTATACCCTGAATTCTTTGGTAATATTTTAGTACAGGCTGATACAAAAATCATTTATGAAAATGATGAAAGAGGCAGAGTTTTAAAACAAACTTATTATAATGAAAATGATGAAATTGTTTGGGTTATTGAAAATATATGGTCAAATGACAGAATTGTTTCTACAATAAAGACAGAAGGAGATATTGAACTTATTGCAGAATATGAATATGATTCAAACGGTGAAAGAACAATAGAAAGAAATTTGCGTAACGGTATGCTGGAACGTGTGGTTTTTACAGATGATAAGACAGATATCGAAGAACTGTATTTTAATAATGTTCTTGTACTAAGAGCCGTATGGGAAGACGGCAGAAAAATTTCTGAAACAAGGATTCGATAAGTGAAAAAAAGCTGGGTTTTATTTGTTGCTTCAAGATATATTTTTAAAGGACGCGGAAATTCCCCTGTTTTATCTGTTTTAGGAATCGCTTTCGGAGTGCTTGCTTTGATTATAATTATCGCTGTTATGAATGGTTTTCAATTGGGTTTTATCGAAAATATATTGGAAATATCATCTTATCATTTGCGTATAGAATCATTTCAAGATGATAAAGCTGATGAACTGCAAAAAATTGCATCTTCTATATCCGGAATTAGAGCTGTAGTTCCTTTTAAAGAATTTCAAGCGCTTGCAAAAGGAAGGCGATTTGGGCATCAGGCGGTATTAATAAGAGGTTTAAAAGAAAATACTCTGGAAGTTGATAAATCGATGAAATCAAAGCTTGAATTTGAAAATCGGACAGGGGTTACACAGGAAAATTCTTCGGAACAATCCAAAAAAGATTTTGATATTTCAGATGCAAACAGCATATTACTTGGCTCGGAATTATCGCGAAGATTAGGTGTTAGTACAGGGGATTTTTTAACCATATATTCAATTACCGGTATTTTATCTGCACAAGAAGATGAAGGCGGTATAGGTATATTTACCGTAAAAGGAATTTTTAGAACCGGTTATTATGAATATGACAGCAGTTGGGCTTTTATCAATATTGATTGTGTATCAGCATTGGATGAAGAAAGCGATTTAAAATTAGGGATAAAAATTGATAATCGTTTTAATGATAAAAATATTTTAGAACAATTAAGAAGAAAATTAATATCTTCTAATATTGAAGGTTTGGATAAAATAAAACTTTCAAGCTGGAGAGATTATAACCGCTCGTTTTTCGGCGCGCTTAGAACAGAAAAACTTTTTATGTTTATTCTTGTTGGTTTAATTTTCATTGTAGTTGGACTTAATATTTTTCAAGCGCAAAGAAGGGCTGTATTGCAAAGGCGTGAAGAAATCGCTCTGTTACGTGCTATAGGAGGGAGCGAAAGTAATGTCCGTTTTGTATTTGTTCTTGACGGAGCGATAGTCGGTATATCTGGAGCGCTTATTGGTCTTATTATCGGAATAGCGATTGCATCTAACATACCGCAGTTTTTTTCTGTTATTGAAAGCATTGTTAATACTGTAATAGGATTTATTAATTTAATTGCAGGAAAATTCGGTTTTGGCGGAGCAGGAAGTTTTTCAGTTTTTTCTCCTGCTATTTTTTACATAAAAGAGATACCGTCCCGGATTTTATTCTATGAAGTAATAATTATTTTTATGTTTGGTTTTTTATCAGCGCTTGCTGCGGCATGGTTTGCATCAAGAAAGATATCAAAAATTCAACCGGCGGAGGTATTGCGTTATGAGTGATATGGAAAACAAAGTCCTGCTTAAAGTTAAAAATCTTGTTAAAAATTATATTTCCGGAACCGAAACGCTTCACATATTAAAAGGAATAAATTTTGAGATAGAGCAGGGTTTATCTGTTGCGATAAGCGGTATAAGCGGCAGCGGGAAAAGCACGCTTTTAAATCTGATAGGAGGTCTGGATAAAGCGGACGAAGGCAGTGTGTTTTTGGAAAACGATGAGATCACTTCTTTCTCTGAAAAGGAAATTTCTCAGTACCGTTCAAAAAAAATTGGTTTTATTTTTCAATTTCACTATCTTTTAAAAGATTTTACCGCCTTAGAAAATATTATGCTTCCGTCTTATATTGCAGGAATTAAAAAGAAAGAATCTTTAGAGAGAGCAAAAGCTCTGTTGGTTGATGTACATCTGGAAGATAGAGCAAATCATTTTCCTTCACAGCTTTCAGGAGGAGAAAGACAAAGGATTGCGGTAGCGCGTTCCATGATCAATGATCCGACTATAATTTTAGCGGATGAGCCGACCGGGAATCTTGATCCGCTAAACAGCGAAATAGTAACGGAGCTGCTTTATGAAGGCGCGTTAAAAAGAGGAAAAACATTAATAGTTGTCACTCATGATGTAAAAGTTGCAAGCAAGGCAGGCAGGCAATTGGTATTGGAAAACGGGTTTCTTGTTTAATCGGTTAATAAGGAATAATATGAAGACTAAAGTGGCTTTTTTTATTGCAATCAGATATTTATGGGCGAGAGCTCATGAAGGCGGCCGTTATCTGCGCGGCGCCGCTGTAGGAATTGCGGTGAGTTTGATACCGATTATCGTAACTCTTATTGTTGCAGACGGTATGATAAGGGGAATAACAGATCGTTATATTGAATTAGGTACAGGGCATATACAGGTTTTTGATGTATTCAATCAATTTATTAATGAAGAAATTGAAGCGATAAAAGAGATTGAAGGTGTTAAAGGAGTATGGCCTGAAAGAAGAGGTATGGGTGTTCTTGCAGGAAGAGGAGGAAAGACAGGTGTTACAGTCCGCTCAATTGAACCTTCGTTTTGGGATGATCAAGGCAGTATGAAATTCCTTAAAATAATTGATGGTGTTAATAAACCTGTAACAGATCGTGATATTGTGTTAGGTGAAACTTTATCAGAAAATATCGGGGCGAAAGTCGGCGATACAGTGCGTTTAATGACAGTAAGAGATACTATAACAGGAACTTTAAGCCCAAGAATGACTTCTTTTACAGTTAGAGGGATTTTATCTTGCGGTTATAATGAGCTTGACGCATTATGGTGTATAATTAGTTTTAAAGGAGGGGATCGAATCTTTTCTTCAGATTATACTTATTCAAATTTAATTGTTAAAATTGATGATCCTTATAATTATGCTGATGATTTTTCATATAAAATATATAATAATTTATCAAACGGTTATATTGTAAACACATGGAAAGATTTATTACGTTCACAGTACAGTTCTTACGAAACATCCAGGCAACTCTTATTATTTATAATGGCGCTTATCGTAATTGTTGCGGCAATAAATGTTTCATCTTCTACAAGCATGTTGGTTTTAGAACGCCAAAGAGATATAGCTGTATTAAAAGTAAACGGCGGGAGTGTAAGCGGGGTAACCGGCGTTTTCTTGTGGGGTAGTTTCCTTACAGGTTTAATTGGTAGTATAATAGGTATATCTTTAGGTCTTTTAATAGGTGGTAATATTAACATTTTAATCCGTTCTTTGGAAAAGTTTTTAAGTTTCTTTTCAGGGCTTTTTAACGGCGAAGAAGTAAAAATTCTCGATCCGGGCTTTTATCTTGAAACAATTCCGATTATAATTGACTGGAAAATGGTATTAATGATAGGTATTTTTGCAATTTTATGTTCGGTACTCGCTTCATGGATACCGGCGCATCGTGCAGGAAAATTAAAACCGATGGAATTGTTACGTAAAACATAGGAGAAAATATATGAAGATTGACAGTCATGTTCACATTACGCCTCCGGATATAATTGCAAACTGGAAAAAATTTGCAGAAAAAGAGCCGTACTTTTCTTTGTTATCGCAGAGTAAAGTTAATAAATTTGCGGCGACAGAAGATGTTATCGCCGCTTTAGATAAAAACGGTTTTGAAAGAGCTGTAGTTTTTGGTTTTGCATTTTGTGATATAGGTCTGTGCCGTTATGTGAATGATTATATAATAGAGAAGGTTAATCAGTTCCCGGATAAATTAATAGGCTTTTCAGTCGTCCCTCCCGGGGGAAAAGAAACAGAGCGTGAGATAGAACGCTGTCACGATGCTGGTCTTAAAGGCGTAGGTGAATTATTCCCGGCAGGGCAGGGCATAGATATTGATGATAAAGAACTAACAAAAACAATAACAGATATTTGCAGGGAAAGAAAAATCCCTTTAATGATCCATGTTAATGAACCTGTAGGTAATTATTACCCCGGAAAAACTGATATACCTTTACAAAAAGTAGAAAAATTTGTTTTAAACAATAAAGATTTAAAAATAATTCTTGCTCATTTCGGTGGTGGAATTTTATTTTACGAAACAATGAAAGAAGTAAAAGACGCTTTTAACAATGTTTATTATGACACCGCAGCTTCTCCCTATCTTTATGATTACAGGATTTATGATGTAATAAAAGCGTTAAACCTTTGCGATAAAATAATTTTCGGCAGCGATTATCCAATCCTGCCTCAATTAAGATATTTCTCCGCTCTTGAAGAAAGCGGTCTTTCTGAAACAGAAAAACAATTAATACTCGGTAAAAACGCTGAAAAATTACTTTTTGGATCTACTTGATTCTGTTCGTTAATAAATCAAAACTTCTCCCCGTAATAAATCCCTGCCCACTCCCACCTTCCGTGTATCTCTGGGTCTTGCGGAAACCTTATCTTTCTAAAATATAAATACCAGGTGTTAAGGGATTGCGTCCAACCTGTAGTGCGTAAAAATGCTTCTGTTGCGTTTGAAGCTGCGTCAAGGTCAGGATCGTATCTTATGCGGTGCCCCATAAAGTGGGATAGGTTAAAGGTTGTCATTCTCGGGTTTTCTATTTCTGTCTGCTGCCAAGACCTTACATCAAAATTTACCTTCGCTTGATATTGCATAAGAGTTCTTGCATTGCCTGAATCGAGAGCGTTTTGAATTCCATATCTAAGAGCTGCAAGGCTTTCATAGGTCCAATCCTTGGGAGATCTGCTGAAATCAACCTGCTGGCGGGCGTATTGTTCGGAGTTGGGGAAACCGGGGATTATTGTCCCTGTGTAAGGCAGGTAATTTGTGTATGCTTGAATCGCGCCGTTCCAGTCGGCAACCTTTTCACATGCCTGCCCTAATAAAAAATATGTTGTGCCCATATCAATTTTTTCCGGAAATCTGGAAATTAATTCTTTATAATACCAAACCTGCCTTTGAGGTTTATTGTTCAAATTGATAAGATGGCGCAAACAAATTAAATGAATAGATTCATCGTTGATTATAAGATCGGGGTAATTATTTACTATCATGTCAAAATACAGGGCGGCTATCGGCTCTGAATCTTGCTGGATATAAGCGTAGGCGATCATCAGGTAATAATAACCGTTATACGGATCGGCGGGATTATTAATAGTTCTGGCGCTTAAAAAATGAATGAGCCTGTCGTAATCCTTTAACCGGGCGAAATTTCCTGCGATCTCTCTTGTAACGGCAAATTCGCTTTCACTGCCATTTTCCTCATTTCTTAATAAAATAAATAAATCCTTCAGATTTTCTCTGTTTTCCTTTGATCCTGTAATATAATAAAGGTCGATTTCTTCAGTATATGTATCAGGATTAAGGTTTTGAAAAAATCGGCATGATACCGATAATAAAAGAACCGATAATATTATCAAGATTTGAACAAAAAACTCTATTTTTTTCTTTTTTTCCATTGTTTTAAATACTATCATTGTGTTACTATTTTGTATATTGAGTTTTTTCTTTTTAGATAAATTTTTATGGTAGGTTATGAGCTTAAAAATTAAGCAAAAATATGTTAATTGTCCTCTGATTTCAAAAATTTTATGTTTTCTTTTTATCATTTTTATATTTTTTTTTAATTCTTCATGCCGGACAAAACCGGCGGTCATTGTTGATGAGGTTGTAGAAGATACACGCCATCATGTTTCAAGCGGTATCGCCGAAGAAATCAGAGGTTTAACTGAAACCGGTGTTTTATCTTTAATGTTACAGGCTATAGAAACTATCCGCACAAGGAATTTGACAGGCGATTTCGGCAGATTAATGAACGGGATAAACACTTTATTAATTAGGCTTGTTTACTCTGATACTCTTGTAAAGCTTCCTGTTGTCGATCTTCCGCAAATACACAATTATACGCGGATTATTAGGGAAGCGGAGAGAGGGGTTTTTGTTCAACCGACAGAAGAATCAACCGATTTTTTTGAACATATTCTCCCTTTTTTGATAAGCACCTATTATGATCTTAACCAATTAATCGGAGATAATGTAATTTCCGCTCAGGATATCATTAAAAACCTTGATAAAGCGGCTATTATCCGCCCGAATTCCTTGTTTCCATCGTTTTTTAAAGGTAAACTTCATGAAAAAATGGCGCTTGCCGCTAATCAAGCAAGGGAAAGATCGAGATTATTTACTTTAGCCGAGGGTTTTTATAGGCAAGCTTACGATCTTTCTAATGAATGTTACCCTGCTCAAATAGGAATCGCCAGGATTAAAAGGCTTTCCGGTAGTCGAGCTGAGGCTTTGTCCATTTATTCTGATTTAATTACCCGTTTCCCTGACAGCATGGAAATTAAAAAAGGGCTTGCTCTTTGTTATAACGAAAACCGTAACTGGTCGCGGGCTACCCCCCTTATTGACGAAATTTTACTTGCCGATCCGAGGGACGGGGAGTTTATTTTAATAAAAGCTTACATTCAAATCGAGCAAGGGCAATTCTCACCGGCAAATTCCACTCTTGACACTTATGCTTCTATAAATTCCAACAATAGAACCTATCTTTATTTACGTGCAAGAGTGCAATCGGAAGGGAATCGCAACCGAGACTCCGCTCTTAATTACATCCGCTCGATTTTACGCAGCTCTCCTAACGATGAAGAAGCTCTTGTTTACGCCGCTACGCTTCTTTTAGATTCTTCGCGCCCCGCAGATCAAACTGAAGGCAAGGAATTTTTAGAACGCCTCCAACAGACAAGCGGCTCTTCTATCGATGTATTGAGTTTAAGCCTAAGAGATGCTGTAGCCCGTGAAAGCTGGCAGGAAGCGCAGGGTTTTTTAAACAGGGTTCTTGCTGTCAGGCGTAATGTAGAAGATTTAATAGACGGCTTTTATGTGGAGCGCGGTTTAGGGAATAATGCAAGAGCGCTTATCTTTGCCCGTGAATTATTTGAGAGGGATAATAACAACAATGAATATACCGTTATCTTTATTTCCGCTTTAATCGACAGTGACAGAAGGCAGGAAGCCTCCAATCTTCTGGAAAGCAGGCTTAATACATCAGGTTTGATTAGCGGATCAATAAAAAGCCGCTATTTTTTCCTTAGAAGCCGTTTACAGACTAATCAGGATACAATGCTCAGCGATTTACGTTCCAGCCTCTTTGAAGATCCCAGAAACCTTGACGCGCTTATCGCCATGTTTGAAATTTACCATCGCCGCCGCGAAGAACGCAGAGCGGTCTATTATTTAAAGCAGGCTCTGGCAATAGCCCCCGATCACCCTCAATTACGCCGTTATGAACGTGAATACGCTTCGCTTTTAGGGCGGAACTAGAGGGATCATAGATAAGAATATATCTGCGGATTACACCGATTAACGCTTTTTTTACCTTGTTTTTTCGTATTGTTTTACCTAAAATGAACCAATAATATATATATGAGCAAATATAATAAGAACCGATTAAGCGACAAATTTATACGCTTTTCGATAGGCGCAAAACTTGTTACTATTATTACCTTTCTTGTATTATTATCGCTGGGAGCGATAACATTCCTTGTTTCTTTTATGGTAAGGCAGGATTTGGAATTAAGCGCGGAAGAAAATAATTTTCAAGTTAACAGGCGCATATCTTCTGAAGCGGAGAATACACTTTCCTCAGTGCGTTCTAATTCTCAGGTTCTTATACAGATAATACATACCGCAGGGGCGCGTTCAGAACTTGCAAGCCAGGCGGCAGGTTTTTTCTTTGAACAGAATAAACATATTGCCGCTCTTGTTTTTCCCATCCCCGGTCAGGAAGAATATTTTCTTGTTAATAATAATTTCTTTTTATCAAAGGATATTGATTTATCTTTTATCGATTCTTATTACGATATTAATTCTGAAATATATCAAAGAGCGAAAGAAGGCGAATCGATCTTTTTAAATGCAACACCTCATTTTTCTATACCTTTGCTCGCATTATATTTCCCGATGTTTTCGCAAGAATTGCAAACCCAAGGCGCTATTTCAATTTTATATTCACCTGATATTTTATACGATAGTTACAGTTCCGGTTTAAATCAATCATATTTAATAAATCATTACGGTGATATATTAATACATCCTGATTTTGAACTTGTAAGGGTTGGAGCTAATATTTCAAACCGCAATTATATAAAAGCAATACGTCAGGATACTTTTCGAAGCAGACAGGATATATTTTATGATGAAGGGATACAGTATTTTATCGCTTTTACAAAAATGAATATAGGAGCAGCTATCTCTCTTACCGGTATCGAATATAAAAAACTTTTTGAAGGTATTGAAGCTACAACACGCCGTAATCTTTATCTGACAGCCGCGGTTTTATTTCTTTCGGTACTTTTTATCTGGTTCTTTTCCAAATCAATTTCTAACGCTTTAAAAATTCTTTCTAACGCCGCTTTAAAAATAGAAGGCGGTTTTTTTGATCTTGATTTAAAACCTAAAAGCCGCGATGAGATTGGTTTTTTAACATCAAGTTTCCAAAGGATGAGCAACGCTCTTAATATTTTCGGGCGTTTTACAAATAGAGAAATCGCAGTTAAAGCGATGCGCGGCGAGATCAAACCGGGCGGTTTACCCAAGCATGCAACTATATTTTTTTCCGATATAAGAGGTTTTACAGAAAAGTCGGAAAATTTTACAAAAATATTCGGTAATGAAGCGTCAGATAAAATAATTTTTTGGCTTAACAGTTATTTTACACCTATGGTTGAATGTGTGGAAAAAACAAACGGTGTTGTAGATAAATTTATAGGCGATGCTGTAATGGCTCATTGGGGTACAGCGTACAGCGCTGGAAGCCCGGCAAAAGATGCGTTTAACGGTGTAAAAGCCGCTCTTATGATGCGCAAAGCTCTCTATCAATTAAACAAAAGCCGCTCTCCGGGTGATCCGGGAGCTCCTCCAATTTATATAGGTTGCGGTTTAAATACCGGTATTGTAACGGCAGGACAGCTAGGTTCGGATATACGTATGGAATATACAGTAATAGGAGATCCTGTAAATCTTGCATCAAGAATCGAATCTTTAAATAAACCCTTAGGTACAGATATCTTAATTTCTGAAGATACATGGAATCTTGTACGTTCTTATTTTATTACAGAAGAGATGCCTTCTGTTACTGTAAAAGGAAAAGAAAAACCTGTGCGTATATTTGCCGTTATTAATCATGTATCTGTTACTACAGGACCAAAGACCTTAGCAGAATTAAGAGAAATGCTCGGTATTGAAACACCTGATCTTTCTAAAATCGATGTCAATGAAGAAGAGAAAAAATATAAAATTGGTACGGAAGAATGAAAGGAAAAAATACCGTTTTAGATATTTTTGTAACAATGCTCTGTCTTGCCGGCATTGTGTTTAGTTTATATTTATTCCAGAAAGATTTATTCATGTCTTTACGTTCTTTAAATAACACTCCTGCAGGGACAGTAAGAGTTAAATACAATACCGTACAGAGGCGTATTCAAGATAGGATGGTTTGGGACAGGCTTTTTAATGAATCGCCTGTTTACAACGGTGATTTAATCCGTATAGCACGTCTCTCAGGGGCGACATTAAAAATTGATGAAAATCAAATCGAGTTAGGTGAAAATACCCTTATCCGTATTCAAAAAGATGAAGGACCCTTACTAATTGATTTTTTTTCCGGCGGGATAAATATCACTTCTTCAAAAGAATCAGGACCTGTTTTTCTGTCAATAGGGGACAGGATTATTGAAGCATCCCCCGGAAGCGTGTTCAGCGCGTCCTCCGGCGATGAAGGTCTTGTGTTGCGCGTAACAGAAGGGTCAGCGCAAATAAAACATGACGGGCAAGTTATTACAGCTAATGCAGGAGCAGTATTTGCAGAAGACGCTCAAGGAAATCGTGTAATAGAGCCTTTTGTTTCTATGATACATCCAATTCCTAATGCGCGTCTTTTCAAATCGGAAGAAAAACCTTTACAGGTGGAATTCATCTGGAACAGGATTAATATGCAGTATCAGGATAAATTGCGTTTGGAAGTTGCAGGAGATCGTAATTTTACAAATATTATCCAATCTGTAAGCAATCTTGATACAAAGGTTACTGTACCGCTTTTTTCCGGATTAATGCATTGGCGGCTTTCTATGGAAGACGGTAAAGTTCTAACTACAGGGCGTTTAACCGTATCTGACATTCCTTCCCCTGTTGCGTTAAGCCCTCAGAGCGGACGATCATTTAATATGATATCTGAAAATCCTGAAATTCAATTACGATGGATTGAAATTCCGGATGCAATATATTACCAGCTTCAGATTTCTCCTGTTCAAGATTTTAAAATTTTTGAAATAAATGCAGATGTTCATGGAACATCATATATTACAAGTAATTTAAATGCAGGAACATGGTTCTGGCGTGTACAGCCTGTTTTTCCAAATATAGAAGTAGAAAATTTTTCACAAGTTTCTTATTTTAATATACAGCAAAACAGTGAATTACAAGCGCTTATTTTAAATATGCCATCTATGGAGAGTACTTTTATCCTTGGAGAAGATCGCGGCAGTTTATTTTTTTCGTGGGATAACGAAAGAGAAGCAAATGAATTTAATTTTTTAATATCATATGATAGAAATTTAAACAATCCTGTGATAACAAAAATCATAAAAAATAATTATTATATTTATGATAATATTGAAAACACTCTTGTTCCCGGAAGATATTACTGGGGTGTTTCGTATAAAGATTCGCAGGGTAAGACATCACCGATGTCGCAGATAAGATCGTTTCTTACAACAAGAAATGAAATTATTCAAAAATTAATTTATCCTCCCGATCGTTATGATTTTGATGCTGAACAATTGCCGAATCTTTCTTTTTCATGGGAAACAAACCAATCTTTAGATAAGAGATTTCAAGTTTCATCAAGCCCTGATTTTTCCCGTCTTGAAATTGATAAACCGGTGAATGAAAATTCTTTATCCGGTATTGAACTTTCTGAAGGGGAGTGGTATTGGCGCATAACAGCAAAAACAGATGCTCAATCTGTTTCAGTGCCGACTTTAGCGCGCCGCTTTTCAATGACAGATAACAAAGCACGGGAACAAGCTGAGCGTAACAGAGTTGCAGCGCTTGAACAGGAACAAAGAGAGCGTGAACGTGAACAAGCAATGAGGGAACAAGCGGAACAGGATAGGCTTGCACAAAGAGAGCGTGATCAGGCAGCAGAACGTGAAAGAGCTGTGCAATTAGCGCGCGAACAACTTGCAAGAGAGCAAGCGGCACAGAGGGATAGATTAGCGAGAGAGCAAGCTATCCGTAATCAAGAAGAGCGTGAGAGATTAGCAAGAGAACAAGCGGAACGTGATAGGCTTGCAAGAGAACAGGCGGCGCGTGATCAAGCAGAGCGTGACAGACTTGCAAGAGAGCAGGCAGCGCGAGAACAAGCAGAGCGTGACAGACTTGCAAGAGAGCAAGCGGCACGGGAACAGGCAGATCGTAACAGATTGCTAAGAGAGCGTGAACAAACAGCGAGTGTTGAAATAACAAGAGAGCAAATTCCTGAACGGATTGTACCGAATGAAGCGGTACAAGTGACGCGCAATCAAACTGATAGCGAAGTATTGCGGTTGTTTTTACTAGCTCCTGATTCTGGAACTGTAATTCCGGGGCTTACAGCTCTTAGAAATCCGATTGTTTTCCGTTGGGATACAACAGAAGAAATTGCAGTTTCGCGTTTTATCCTTTCGCGTAATTCAAACCCGAGTGCAAGACCTCTTATTGTGGAAATGAATCCTGAACGTACAATCACTATAAGCAGAATGGGTGCAGGGCTTTGGTATTGGACAGTGGAAGCGCGTACAGTTGATGGAAGGCTTGTTATACCTGCCGAGCCGCGTCAATTACGCGTGCTTTCTGTTCCGCTTTTACCAGCTCCTGATAATAGATTACCTGCAAATAATGAATATATTAATACACAATATTTACGTCTTGACAGAAGTATAATTTTCAGATGGTCAGAAGTAGAAGGGGCTAATTCCTATATTCTTACAATTTATAGAGAAGCGGCGCCAGGCAGAAGGCAAATTTTCCAAACTTCTCCGATAAAAGAATTAAATTATTCTTTCAGGGAATTATCACTTCTTGAAAACAGCGGTAATTTTTTCTGGCAGGTAGAAGCATTGTTCTACAATGACGAAGGAAAAATAGAACAGCGCGGGCAATCAGAAGAAAATATTTTTATTCTTGATGTACCGCGCCCGGGGCAAATAAGAGTCAGGGATTCCGGAGTTTTATATGGCATGGAATAAATCTTTATTTTTTTATTTAATATTTTTTCTTCTTTTTATTCCCTTTTTATACGCACAAGAGCTGGAAAGAGCTGATGCTCTTATAATTGAAAAAAAATATGATGAAGCACTTCTTATTTTATCAAATTTTGCAGAAAGCAATCCAGAACAATCTGAGCAGGTACAACAAAGAATATTTAAAATAAATGTGTTACGCGATGATTTTAATATAACAGCAGATGAGTTAATAGATGCGCTTTTGTATGATCCCGGAAATAATGATAAAATTCGTTCTTTATCAAGCAGACTTTTTACTCTTGAAAATGAAAACAGTTCTTTATTTTCAGAGTTTATGGATAAAACTTCAAATATTCCGGAACTTAACAGTAATAGAAATTTAATACGTGATGTTCTGATTAAAGGGCAAAGTTTACAAGAAGGCGGATATTTTATTAATTACAGTGATAATACAGCTTTTATTATTCAACGTTTAATCTGGGATATTGATATAAATGTAATGCAATATGAAGTAGTAATTATTAACAACGATAGTAATAAAGAATCTTTTAGAAAAAAAACTTCTGATAATTTTATTGAAATTTCATTGCAACCGGGCAGTTATCGTTATAATATAACCCCTTTTGATTTTTTAGGTTTTCAAGGCGATTCATCAGAATGGATAGAAATAGAAATTCTTCATGCATATCAGCCGAAAATAACGAATTTTCATCCAAAAGAATTTTATATGGATCAAAGATTTGAAAGAGTGATCAATATTTCGGGAATCAATTTTTCAGAAGAATCTAGATTTTATTTAAGTAATGGTTTGAATGAACTACACCCTATTGATGTAATTATTTATAGCGATACAAGTGTAAGACTTGTTTTTGATGATTTAAAGTTAATTACAGGGACCTATGATATTTATATTATTAACCCAGGCGGAATATCAACAAAAGCAGGAAAATTTGTGATTAAATACAGGAAAGCATTAGATGGTTTTGCTAAACTGACATTTACCCCTCTGGTTCCGTTGTACGGCGAGATTTATGATCATTACGGTAATAAAATATTTTTCTCAGGTATTACCGCCGCTGTTGAATTTATTTCTTCAAAACGCAGTTCTTTCAACGGAGGCTTGGAAGTATCCGCTTCTTTCTTTCATATTAATAATATTTTTACACTTCCGTCAAATTGGGATAATTTAATTAATTATTCTTCAGTAGAAAATTACAATGTAGCTTTTAATGAAATAAACTTGAATATTTCTTTTCAAAAAAGATTTCTTCAAGGATTGATATCTTTAACATTCCGTTTTGGCTGCGGTATATCATTGTTTTATGGTTTAGAAGAAAATACCAAGATGACGTTTAACATAAATGCATGTTTATCAGGTTTATTTCTGCTTTATGAGATTTTTCATATTGAACTCGGATTGGATTTCTCTCATTATTTTTTATCTAAAAGTACAGGTTTTATAAAACCGAAAATCGGTTTTGTATGGAAATTTTAAATTAAGGAAAATATATGTTAACACGGGAAGATTTTATTTTTACAATAGGTTATGACGGACCTGCTGCTGTAATAGACGGGACAGCGAAAAAACAATATTCAAAACTATCCACTAAGGAACTGGCAGAAAGAGGATTTTTTAAAGCCGCTTATTCCTCCGCTATTTGGTCAAAAACCTGCAATGCTGATGCAGCGGATGCGGAACTTGAATTAGTCGCGGAAATTTATAATAAAACCACAGGTTCATCTGTTTCAGTCTCGTCATTGGAACGGCTTTTCGGGGTTTTCCCACTTACTGATGTAAAACGTTCAATTATCCTGTAAAATCTCCATATTTGCCTGCGATTTTTATCGAGAATACCTCAAGTATAGACCTATTGCATAAAGCCATGTATTTGTGTTAAAGTACTCATAAATATATTTAAAGGATGTTATAAATGTATACATTTGCTCTTCCATTACTAATGGGTGGCGCTGACCCTAACGCAGCCGGACAAGCATCAGGAGGAAGCCTTATAGGTTCTCTTATCCCTTTTGCCGCGATAATTCTTATTTTCTATTTTTTGATTATAAGACCGCAGAATAAAAAACGCAAAGAAACTGAAAGAATGTTGGGCGCATTAAAAAAAGGTGACAAAATTGTCACGATAGGCGGAGTTTACGGTACGATTCAAAACGTAAAAGAATCAACTGTTATTGTTAAAGTGGATGAAAACGTAAAACTTGAATTCCTGCGCAGCGCGATTTCCAGTGTTATCAGTTCAAAAGAAGATAAAGAAGAAAAAATAACCGATAATTCCAACGAAAAAAATTCTGAATCCGAAAAGGAAACATCTTCAGCCGGAGAATAATTATGAATAAACGCTACAGACTCATTATTTTACTTGTTGTATTGGCGGTATGCTTTTTATTTTTATTACCTTCGATACGCTGGTATTTTTTCATCCCAAGAGACAAGCAGGCGCTTGCATTGGAATCAAGGCAGCAGATAAGAACGTATTCTTCTCAAGCTGCTGGTGCGGATTTACAACGTCTGATTGATTCAGCGCGTACTGAAGAAGCTGTTCCGGCAGATTTGGAATATTTGGTTCCGATAGCAAGAAAAATGTATAAAAACTTTAATTTGCCTGTTCCTGCTGTTTTTAATTCAAAAACAGTTCTTGAAGCATTTTCTTCAAAAAGAGAAGCGCTCGATACAATTGAAAATAAATACCGCGATGATATTTTCGCTGTAAAAGATTTACAAAAGAACGCTGTAAAGCTCGGTCTTGATTTATCAGGCGGTTTAAGTATTGTATTGCAGTCAAATCTAGACTCGGTTTCACAAAGGTTAGGCAGAGCGTTAAACGAAGAAGACCGGATTGACGCAATGAACCGTGCGCTTGAAGTTTTAAACAGCCGCATCGACCGTTTCGGTCTGACAGAACCTGTTATCCGCAGACAGGGTAACGATCAAATCTATGTTGAAATTCCCGGAACTGCGGACCCTGAAAGAATAAACGATATTATTATGGGAAAGGGCAGTTTAACTTTCCATCTTGAAAACACGGAAGCGACAGAAGCTTTTTATCGGTATTATCTTGCTAACCAAACAACAACTTTTGATGCAAGCGGTAAATTAATTAATCCGTATATTATTCCTGACAATACCATGGTGTTAGGTGTTTATACCAAAGACAGATACGGCCTTGACGAACAAAGAAGAAATCTTGACGGCAGCCTTAGTTATATCGTAGTAGAAAAAGAAATAGGTCTTGACGGTAACTATATAGAAGAAGCGACCGTTGAACGCAATAATATGGACGGCAAACCCGAAGTTATTTTCAGGTTAAGTTCTGAGGGCGGTGAATTCTTTTATCAGCTTACATCAAGAAACGTTGATAGAAATCTTGCTATCGTAATGGATGACAGAGTAAGGTCTGCACCGCGTATTTCTACAGGTATCAGGGAAAGAGGGACAATCACAGGATTTGATTCAGAGAGCGCAGAAAATTTGGCTCTTGTTTTAAGAACCGCGGCGCTTCCTGTCGAACTTGAAGTTGCAAGCCAGCAAAGTATAGGCGCTTCGATGGGTGAAGATACAATTCGTCAGGGGCTTTACGCGCTGTTAGGCGGTATTTCATTGGTTTTAATTTTCCTTCTAGTATATTACAGAGGAGCAGGCATCAATGCCGTTGTCGCGCAGCTCTTGAATTTTTATATAATGTTCAGCGTGCTTTCAGCTCTTAGTTTTACTTTAACCTTACCTGCCATTGCAGGTTTTATTCTTACTATAGGTATGGCGACAGACGCAAACGTAATTATTTTTGAACGCATGAAAGAAGAAATGCGTCTTGGAAAATCACGGAAAGCTGTAATAGAAGCCGGTTTTGCAAAAGCATTCTGGGCGATTATGGACTCAAACATCACTACATTTATCGCCGCTTTATTCCTTTCGCAATTAGGATCGGGGCCTATCAGAGGGTTTGCTGTAAGTCTTTCTATCGGTGTTTTTTCATCGGTCTTCACAGCCCTTTTCGTGTCACGCTTAATTTTTGATTTTGGAACAGATGTTATGAAAAGTAAAGGTCTTTCTGTAAGCTGGACAACCCGTATCCAGGAAGCGATAAAGGGAGTTTAAGATTATGAAAAAGACTATACAATTTTCAAGATTCTTTTTACCTGCTGCAATAATTTCTGCAGTATTAGTTATATTTAGTATAACAGGTTATATCGTAAATAAAGGATTCGCGTTAGGTGTCGATTTCCAAGCAGGTCTGTTACAGGAAGTGCAGATTGCTCCAAGCGCGTTTAATTTACGCTGGAACGGAACAACAAGCGCTGTTATTCAACATGACCGCAATAATATTTTTATTATTATTTCAGGTTCAGGGATAGAAAGCAGGACGCATACATTCTCATTCAACGAATACACCACTATCGGCGCTATCAGACGTGCAATGAATGATCAGCTTGAAGATATTGAGATTAATGTCGTTGTAAATGAAAATATTAATTCACAATGGCTGGTTTTCAGTTCACAGGGAAATCCCTATTTAAGCGGTGATGCACCTTATGTAGTTCATTATCTTGATCCTTCACTTTCTCCTCCTATTGATATTTCTGAAATCAGAACAGCCTTATCAGGTTTCAGCCAAGGTGTATCTGTTCAAAATCTCGGCACTCCGCAAGATCGTCAATTTATGATCCGCATCGAAGATAAAGAAGAAGGGCGCGTAACATCAAACGAGATCGTCCAAGTATTAGAGGATTATTTTGATAAGGGATCAATCGCTGTTCTGCGTTCAGATTATGTAGGATCGCGTTTTTCAAAGGACTTAACAGATCAGGCAGGTGTGCTAATCAGCCTTACCTTATTGTTGATATTAATTTATTCTGCGATCCGCTTTAAACTTCAATATGCGGTTGGGGCTGTAATCGCCATCATGTATGATGTGTTGGTAATAATCGCCTTTGTTGTATGGACAAGGATGGAATTTACCACATTGAGTATAGCGGCTATTCTTACTATTCTGGGATATTCAACTAACAACACAATTATTTTATTTGACCGCATAAGGGAAAACCTGCGTATTTATTCAGATAATTCTTTTGTAGATATTTTAAATATTTCTCTTACAGGTATATTGGTAAGAACGATAATTACAACCGCATCTACTATGTTAGCTGTCATGGCTTTATTTATTTTTACAACAGGAGCAATGAAAGATTTTGCCCTTGCTTTATTGGTCGGTATGTTATCAGGTGTTTACACAACATTATTTATAGTATCCGGTTTTGTTTATCTTTGGGATAAATTTAAAACAAAAAGGGAGAAGAAAAAACTTGCACCAAAAATTGCAAGTTGATTTTAAAAAGCGGTGTTTTATAACACCGCTGTTTTTTTATGAAAGTAATCAAAGCTAAAGTTTTAGGTTTCTGCATGGGTGTACGCAGTGCTGTCGATCTTGTAACATCCGCTGCATCCGGCAATGAAAAATATAGTGTTTTTACACTAGGTTCGCTAATTCATAATCCAAAAGTGTTAGACGATCTCAAAGCTTTAGGCGTAAGAACTGTCACCTATGATCAGATAATGAGGGATAAGCTGGTTACAAGAAATTGCACCGTGGTAATCCGCGCTCATGGAATAAGCCCCGGTCTTGAAAAATATCTTCGCAGTAAAGATTTTAAAGTAATTGATGCTACCTGTCCAAGAGTGAAAACAAACCAAATAAAAACGCAGGAACTTTCTCAATCAGCTTATTGCATTTTTATAGCCGGAGAAACAAATGAGCAGGGATTAAAACACGCAGAATTAGCGGGATTATTAGGTTATGCGAACACCGCCCCCTTCAATGCTGTAGTAAGCAATGCAGAAGAAGCCCGTCTTGCCGCTTCCTCTCTTTATAAAATAAATGAAAATGCAAAAACAGCTCTGTTAGGTCAAACAACAATTTCAAATGATGAATATCAAGCAATTGCAAACGAGATAAAAAAATATTTTCCTAATCTTGAAATTATAAACACCATCTGCGCCGCCACAAACGAGCGTCAGGATGCTTTAAGAGAAATATTGACAGAAACCGATGCAATTATCGTTGCAGGAGGAGAAGAATCCGCAAATACCCGCCGTCTTTTTGCAATCGCCAAAGAGAGCGGCAAGCCTTGCGTGTTAGTTGAAAACGCAAAACAAATTCCTGAAGAATTTTTCTCTTATGATGTAATCGGTATAAGCGCAGGCGCGTCTACGCCGGATACGATAATAGATGAAATAGAGCAAACATTAATTAATAATATTTAAAAATGATATGTTATTAATCTCTCTGTACACCTCCAGACGCCGGCTGGAGGTGTACAAAATGGTTAATAATGAACAATTATAATGTTTCTTTTATGTGAAATATTGAAATTTTTCATATTTTATGAAACAATATATCTAACAAAAGGAGAAAACAATGAAATGCGTTCACTGTGACAGCGAATGGAAAACTAACGAGAAAAATTCCGCTTCAATGACAAAATGCCCTTTTTGCGGCGAGAATCCTCAGGTAAGAGAAGATCAGCAATCTATTGAAAATTCAAAAGATGCCTTAGCCGCTATATATAAAAAATTCGGCGCAGATGTTTTACTCGGAGATAAATTAAAATCATATTTTTCTGATTTTGCTCCTTCTGTTTCTAAGAATATAAAAGAATTGGTGTATGCAGTTTATAATAAAGGCGCTTCCAATGTTTTAAAACAAAATTTGAATTCTTCGCAGGAAGACAAGGAAAGAGCTGTAAAGATAGCTATAAGAAACCTCACGGAAGCTTTTATTTCATTAGAAGCTGCAGAAAATATTATCTTTGAGTTTATAGGCGCTCTTGGCTGGCAGGTAGAAAAACCTAAACAAGAACCGACAGAAGCTGAGAAAAAAGCCGCTGAAGTTGAAAAGAAAGCGACGAAAGCGGAAGCTGAAAAGAAAGCGGCAAAGGCAGAAGCGGAAAAAAAAGCCGCTGAAGCAGAAAAAGCGGAAGCAGAAAAGAAAGCGGCACAGGAGGCAGCAAAGAAGGTAATAGAGGATGCTACGAAAAAAGCTGAGGAAGCGGCAAATAAGGTTTCATCAACTCCAAGTCCGTCACCAACACCTGTAAAGCCAACCCCTTTACCAACACCGATCAATCCAAGCCCGGCACCGTCAACCACTATCCCTGCAAACTTTGTGTATATAAAAGGCGGCACTTTCATGATGGGCAGCCCTGCATATGAACCTGGTCATCGCAATAGTGAAACACAGCATCAGGTAACAGTAAGTTCATTTTATATGTGTAAATTTACAGTGACTCAAAAAGAGTATAGAGAAGTGATTGGAGTAAAAATCAGTAAATTTAGAGATAACTTGCCTATAGAACAAGTAACATGGTTTGAAGCGATAGAGTATTGTAATAAGCTAAGCCGAAAAGAAGGTTTAACTCCTGCTTATACTATAGACAATAATAAAACAGTAACATGGAACAGGAAAGTAAATGGTTACCGTCTGCCCACAGAAGCAGAGTGGGAATATGCATGTAGAGCGGGAACAACAACTGCATATAATACAAGAGCATATTTTACTTATAACAAAGGATGGTATAAAAAAAATAGCGGAGGAACAACACATCCTATAGGTCAAAAACCTGCAAATGCTTGGGGATTATATGATATGCACGGTAATGTTTGGGAATGGTGTTGGGATTGGTATGGAGATTATATAAGCGGAGCGCAAACTGATCCTACGGGAGCATTCGCCGGCACTTACCGCGTGCTACGCGGCGGGAGTTGGCACGATCCAGCAGAGTACACTCGTTCAGCCAGCCGTCTCAGCAGATCCCCCGCTCTCAGGGACCGCAATGTCGGCTTCCGTGTTGTGCGTTCTTGAGTTATTGTAACATAATAAAGAGTTGTTGCTGTTGTTTATATATTAATATATAATTAAAATATGAATAATATACAAATGTATATTGGAATTGATCCTCAAATCCGTTTTGGGAAACCTTGTATAAAAGGCACACGAATAACAGTCGGTGATATTTTACAATGGCTTTCAAATGGTATGACTGATCAAGAAATAATAGAAGACTACCCGGAATTACAATTAATACATATCAAAGCGGCGCTTGCCTTTGCAGCAGAACGAGATGCTATAACGAAGGTGGTAGTGCATGAAACTGTTGCTTGATGCAAACTTATCATGGCGTTTAATTCCTGTATTATCAAAACATTTCGGCGAGTGTACTCATGTTAATAAAACCGATCTCCCGAAACCTGCAAATGATATTGAAATATGGAATTTTGCAAAAGTAAATGGATATACAGTAGTTACTCAAGACTCTGATTTTTTAAACTTTTTTGAAACAAAAGGTTTTCCGCCTAAAATAATATTAATTAGAGTAGGAAATATGAATAGAAAAATGGCAGAAGATATTCTTATTCAAGCAAAAACACCAATTATTGAATTAGAAAATAGCGAATATGGATTACTTGAAATAATATAATAAAATATAAAATGTTCAAAAAAGGAAGGTTTTTATGGCAATGGAAAAAGATTTAAATAATAAAATTTTTGACGAAAAAGTAAAAGAACTTATGAAAATTGCAGAACAAGGTGATGCTGATTCTCAGTTTGAACTTGCCAGATGTTTTAATCTAGGCAATGGCGTTCAGGAAAATGAGGCAGAAGCCTTAAAATGGTTTTAAAAAGCCGCAAATCAAGGGCATATCATAGCTCAAACAAATTTAGGTTCATGTTATATGAATGGAAACGGTGTTGAAATAAATTTATCTAAAGCATTTGAATGGTATAGTAAAGCAGCAGAACAAGGAAACAGTGTATCACAGGGTTTTATTGCATCATTTTATTATGAGAGTAAAGGCATACCGCAGGATTATAATAAAGCATTTGAATGGGCTTATAAAGCTGCCAATCAAGGAGATATTCTTGGAATGAGTATACTGTCTAAATGCTATCAAAATGGACATGGCGTAAAACAAGATGATGAAAAAGCTCAAGAATGGGATAAAAAATGTGAAGCATCTATTTATGGTATATAAAAAATTAATAAATAATAATGTAAAACAAAACCGTCGCATAACCTGATAATAGATGACATAATTATTGTTTAATGTTATTTTAATTTATGGTATATTATAATAAAAGGAGAAAACAATGAAATGCCTTCACTGTGACAGCGAATGGAAAACTAATGAGAAAATTTCCGCTTCTATTACAAAATGCCCTTTTTGCGGCGAAAATCCAAATGAAAAAGAAGAGCAGACATCTTATGAAAACTCAAAAGACGCCTTAGCCGCTATTTATAAGAAATTCGGCGCGGATGTTTTACTTGGTGAAAACTTAAAAGCGTATTTTCCTGATTTTGCCCCTTCTGTTTCATCGAATATAAAAGATTTGGTTTATGCGGTTTACAAAAAAGGCGCTTCTAAAGTTTTAAAACAAAATTTAAATTCTTCGCAGGAAGAAAAAGAAAGGGCTGTAAAAATAGCGGTAAGAAACCTTACAGAAGCTTTTTTCGCGCCGGAAATAGCGGAAAATATTATATTTGAGTTTGTTTCCGCGCTAGGCTGGCAAATTGAGAAACCAAGCCCTGCACCGATAATTCCGTCACTGTCACCTGTAAATCCAAACCCTTTACCAAGACCATCACAAAAAATACCTGCAAACTTTGAACACATAAAAGGCGGCACTTTCATGATGGGCAGCCCTGCGAATGAATCTGGTCATTATAGTAGTGAAGAAACACAGCATCAGGTGACAGTAAGTTCATTTTGTATGTGTAAATTCACAGTGACACAGAAAAAGTATAGAGAAGTGATGGGAGAAAATCCCAGTGAATTTAAAGGAGATAATTTGCCTGTAGAATGTGTAAGCTGGTTTGATGCGATAGAGTATTGTAATAAGCTAAGCCAAAGAGAAGGGTTAACTCCTGCTTATACTATAGACAATAATAAAGAAGTAACATGGAACAGGATTGCAAACGGTTCGTTAGAAATATCCGGTTATCGTCTTCCTACAGAAGCGGAATGGGAATATGCATGCAGAGCGGGAACGACAACAGCATATAATACAGGGTCAAATTTAAATGATAACACAGGATGGTATGAAAAAAATAGCGGAGACACAACACATCCTGTAGGGAAAAAACCTGCAAATGCTTGGGGATTATTTGATATGCACGGTAATGTTTGGGAATGGTGCTGGGATTGGTATGGAAATTATCCAAGCGGAGTGCAAACTGATCCTACGGGAGTGGTCTCAAGCACTTCTCGCGTGGTTCGCGGCGGGAGTTGGATGCATTCGGCATGGAGCACTCGTTCAGCCAACCGTAGCGCCCTCAATCCCGATGTCAAGTTCAACGCTTTCGGTTTCCGTGTTGTGCGTTCTTGAGTTCTGTGTTTTATTTTATCAACTGTGATAAATTTCTCTTCTTATAAATGATACGATGAATTTCTATAAGCTTTAATATAATTATTTATTTTTTGGCGCAATGGATCAAATACCTCATCATGTGAAAGACGTATAGGGTTTGTTTGCGCTTCAGCTTGCGCTTCTATCAATTTCTGATAAATCTCGTTTTCAAAATTCATTTCTTCACAAATGCTCATGTCAATACTCTTCCCACGCCTTAATTTCAATTTCCGCCCCGTTATGCAAAGTTTCAAGCGCGTCAATAAATTCTTTTGCCACTTTAATATTTGTAAAAAGCGGAATATCAAAATCAACGGCAAGGCGGCGGATTATATAATCGTTTTTTAATTCCAGCTCAGCATTGTTTTTTGGAATATTGATGATCATGTCTATTTCGCGTTTTTTTATAAGGTCTGCGATGTTAGGCTCTTTCTTTTCAAGGGGCCAGGCAAGAGGCGTTACGTGAACATTGTTATCTGCAAGAAATTTGGCAGTCCCTCTTGAGGCGAAAAGTTTGTGCCCCATCTTTACAAGTTTACGCGCAGAATCAAGGAAGTCTAATTTGTCTACCATAGGTCCTGTCGATAACAGAACCCTCGCGTTTTCTTTCGGGATTTTATATCCGACAGAAAGAAGAGCTTTTAACAGCGCATCAGAAAGGCTTCCTCCGATGCAGCCGACCTCTCCTGTGCTTGCCATTTCAACACCGCTTACAGGGTCTGCGCCGTGCAGGCGTGAAAAACTGAATTGCGCGGCTTTTACTCCGACACAGGGAAGTTCAAGCGCGGAGATTGTCGATTTTTCTGCAGGGTTTGACGGATCGTCTAACATCGCTTTAACAGCAATTTCGATCATATTTACCCGGCTTACTTTTGAGCAGAAAGGAAAACTGCGGCTGGAGCGCAAATTACATTCTATTACACTCACTAACCCTCTTTGCGCGAGGAATTGAATATTAAAAGGACCTGTAATATTTAACGCATTCGCAACTTTTTCGCTTATCTGTTTTATTTTGCGTAAGGTTTCTACATATAAACGCTGTGCAGGTAAAACGACTGTCGCATCACCTGAATGAATGCCTGCATTTTCTATATGCTCTGTTATTGCATGAAAAAGAATTTCTCCCTTTCGCGCAACAGCGTCAATTTCTATCTCTCTTGAATTTTCTATAAACTTGGAAATTACAACAGGATGCTCGGGAGAGACATCGGTTGCAAGATTTAAAAACTTTTCAAGGCTTGTATCGTCCCATGCAACATTCATCGCAGCGCCGGATAGCACATAACTTGGGCGTATCAGCACAGGATAGCCTGTATTCTTAGCAAATTCTTTTGCAGATTCAAGGTTCGTAAGTTCTTTCCATTCAGGCTGGCTTATTCCAAGCTTGTCGAGTAAGGCGGAAAATTTATTTCGATCTTCTGCCATATCGATTGATTGAGGGGAAGTTCCGTAAATATGCACTCCTGCATCAAAAAGTTTTGTTGCAAGATTGTTAGGTGTTTGCCCGCCCATCGAAATTATTGCGCCGTCGGGATTTTCTCTTTCGTAAATATCAAGCACTCTCTCTAAAGTTAATTCTTCAAAATAGAGTCTGTCGCACATATCATAATCTGTAGAAACCGTTTCAGGATTGCAATTAACCATGATCGAGTAACGCCCTAAATTGCGGACCGTTTGCACTGCGTTTACACAGCACCAATCAAATTCGACACTGCTCCCTATCCTGTAAACTCCCGATCCTAAAACCATTACACCCTTTCCTGAAGGGTTTACATCATCAGCCTGAACTGCGTTAGGTGCAAAGCCTGTTTGCACGCTTCCATAAGTCATATAAAGATAATTATTTTTTGCCTGATACTCGCCTGCAAGAGTGTCGATTTGTTTTATCGAAGGAAAAATTCGCTGCTCTTTTCGCAAAGCGCGGACTTGCATTTCCTGTAAGCCTATGCATTGACCGATACGCGCATCAGAAAACCCCAGTTGTTTTGCTCGTGCAAGAAGGAGAGGGGGAAGCATGGATTGAGGATTAGCGGATTGTTGATTAAGCGCTCGCAATTCTTTTTCCATTTTACAAACATTATTTATTTTATTTAAAAACCACTTATCTACTTTTGTTAGTTTATAAATTTTATCAACAGACCAGCCTTCGTATAAGGCGCGGTAAATTACATAAATGCGTCTGTCTGTCGGTTTAGAAAGCGCATCGCGGATTTTTGCATCAAGATCGCGTTTATGATGAACCGCGCGTCCTTCAGAAAAAGTTGCGCCGCATAAAGCGTCTTCGCCTGCAAGCCCGGGAGCGCCGATGCCTGTCATTCTTAAAGCTTTCTGCATCGCTTCTTCAAAGGTTCTTGCAATGGACATTACTTCCCCTACAGATTTCATTTCCGATCCGATGCGTACATCAACATTTTTAAATTTAGTTAGATCCCAGCGCGGTACTTTTACTACGATGTAGTCTAACGCAGGCTCAAAACAAGATTTTGTAGTGTGAGTGATGCGGTTATCAATTTCTAAAAGCGAATGACCGAGAGCGATTTTCGCCGCGATAAACGCAAGAGGGTAGCCCGTCGCTTTTGAAGCGAGAGCGGAACTGCGCGAAAGACGTGCGTTTACTTCGATGATGCGGTAATCTTCCGAATACGGATCGAGAGCGAATTGTATATTACACTCGCCGATGATTCCTAAATGACGTATAACGTCGATGCCGATGCGTCTTAATTTGCCTAATTCATAATCCGTTAGAGTTAAAGCCGGAGATACAACTATACTTTCGCCTGTGTGTATGCCTAAAGGATCGATGTTTTCCATGCTTGCAACCGCGATGCAGTTATCAAAAGCGTCTCTTACAATTTCAAATTCGATTTCCTTCCAGCCGCCGAGCCATTCTTCAACAAGCACTTGCGGAGCCGTATCTATTTCTAATTTACGCGCAAAAACCATCGCGCATCTTTTAGAAAGTTCAGCTTCGTTGCGGCAAATCCCCGATCCTGCTCCTCCGAGCGCGAATGCGACACGTGCCATGATGGGGTAGCCGATCTCATTAGCGGCTTTTAAAGCAGCGTCAGTATCCGTTACTGCGAAACTGCGCGGAGTTAGCGCGTTAATTTCATTTAAGCGATCTACAAATAACTGGCGGTCTTCTGTATCTTCGATAGTTTTTACAGGAGTGCCGAGAACTCTTACATTATTTTTTTTGAGAGTACCGTCTCTATCCAATGCGACACCGCAGTTAAGAGCGGTTTGTCCGCCGAATGAGAGTAGCATTGCATCAGGTTTTTCTTTTTCGATAACCTTGCGTACATATTCAGGCGTTATGGGAAGAAAATAAATGTTATCCGCCATTCCTTCGCTTGTTTGAATTGTCGCAATATTCGGGTTGATTAATATTACTTTGATGCCTTCTTCGCGCATCGCTTTAATCGCCTGAGAGCCTGAATAATCGAATTCCCCTGCTTGCCCTATTTTTAAACCGCCTGAACCGAGGATTAATACTTTTTTCGGAAGTTCGCTGTTAGGTGTCATTTTTTTGCCTCCTTTGCCTTTTCGATAAACTTGTCAAAAAGGAATTCTGTGTCTCGCGATCCAGGGCATCCTTCAGGGTAAAATTGCACCGCGCAGAAAGGTCTATCTTCGCATTTTATCCCTTCTAAAGTGCCGTCGTTTGCATTTGTAAACCATTGCTTCCAGCCCTTCGGCAGAGTTTCCGTTCTCACCGCAAACCCGTGATTTTGAGATGTCACATAACAACTGCTTGTTCCTTCTTCTATACAAGGCTGATTCTGGCTTCTGTGACCGAAAGGCAGTTTGTAAGTATCTGCCCCTGCGGCAAGCGCAAGGATCAAATTTCCTAATCCTATGCCGAAAATCGGTTTTGATGATGATAAGGCATTGCTAACCGCTTTGATCAGTGTTTTATAATCTTTAGGATCGCCGGGTCCGCTTGAAAGCAAAAGAGCGTCATAATCAATATTTTCAAAATCTGTATTGCATGGTATGCGTATCACTTCAGCTCCCCGTCCAAGAAGGCATCGTATTGCATTTGCCTTTACACCGCAATCAATAAGGGCGATTTTTACACCCGTTTTATTTGTTGATGGAAGATATGTTTTTATTTTTTTATCTGCAAAACCTTCATGGTTAGATGTATTTATTTTTTTAAAAGAGACATCGCTTTTTCCTTCGATGATAATTTTTCCGCGCATAGCGCCTCTGTTACGAAGACGCAAGGCTAGGGCGCGTGTATCAACTCCGCAAATACCGGGGATTTTATTTTTTTCAAGCCATGTTGATAATGTCATTTTTGAAAGATAATGGCTCGGCTCTTCGCAAAGATCGCAAACAATTAATCCGCCGGCTTCTATTTTTTCAGATTCTAGATGCAAAGGAAGACCATTAGCGTCAAAAAAAGGCGTGCCGTTTTTATTAACAGGCACGCCGCAATTGCCGACTATAGTCCATGTACAAACAAATATTTGCCCCTTGCAGGAAGGGTCGGTTAACGCCTGAGCGATACCGCTCATTCCGGTGTTAAACACAACTTCGCCAGCAGTTGATTTCATTTTTCCGAAAGCCCATCCTGAAAATTCGCTTCCGTCTTCTAAAATAAGTTTTGCCTGTAGTTTATTCATTATCACTCCTTTGTGTATGAATTTTTTATCTGCCGGTGATTTATGTTAGGTGCATATGTTTTACAATTTCATCGATAAAGTCCCAAGAATTAAGAATCTTGCTTGCAGGAGGATTGGATAATCTTGCAAGGTCTCCTGTCATTATTCCGGATTCGATAGTGTCAAGCAACGCTTTTTCAAGACACTTTGCAAATTCCGCCAAATCATTTAGAGAATCAAGCTGGGCGCGTTTAGCAAGAGCGCCTGTCCATGCAAAAATAAGAGCGGCAGGGTTTGTGCTTGTTTTTTCCCCTTTTTTATAACGGTAGTAGTGCTGCTGTACAGTACCGTGAGCCGCTTCATATTCATATACACCGGAAGGTGAGACAAGAACGCTTGTCATCATAGCAAGACTTCCCGCCGCGCTTGCGATCATATCGCTTTGAACATCGCCGTCATAATTTTTGCAAGCCCATAAAAAACCGCCTTCGCTTTTAACAACACGCGCGACAGCATCATCAATCAAGGTATAAAAATATTCGATACCTGCGCTTTTGCATTTTTCTTTGAATTCAGTTTCGTATATTTCGTTAAAAATATTTTTAAATCTTCCGTCATAAGTTTTAGAAATTGTATCTTTTGTAGCAAACCAAATCGGAATTTTTTCTTCGATAGCGTAAAGAAAACAAGCGCGCGCAAAACTTTTTATCGATTCATCGATATTATGCATTCCCTGCACAATCCCGCTGCCTTTAAAATCCGCAACCTTAACGCTTTTTTGCGTCCCGTCAGTCCTTGTAAAAACAAGCTCGACAAGTCCCGGCCCGTCAATATCCATTTCCGCCGCTTTATAAACATCGCCGTAAGCATGCCTGCCGATAACGATAGGCGCTTTCCATGTGTTTACAGTAGGTTTAATGCGGCTGACAGAAATCGGTTTACGAAAAACAGTCCCGTCAAGTATCGCCCTGATTGTAGCATTCGGGCTTGGAAGCAGATGTTTCAAATTATACTCGGTCTGACGCGCCGCATTCGCAGTGATGGTGGCGCATTTTACCCCGACACCGAGCTTTTTAATCGCTTCTGCCGACTTAACAGTGATTTCGTCGTTAGTATCATCGCGGTTTTTGAGCCCGAGGTCATAATATTCGGTTTTCAAGTTGATAAAAGGCAGCAGCAGTTTTTCCTTGATAACTTCCCATAAAACACGTGTCATCTCATCCCCGTCAATCTCGACAATGGGCGTTTTCATTTCGATTTTAGCCATATTGACAGTATAACGGTTTTTGACGGTTTAGTAAATGCAGAGGATAGCACGATTTTATCCCCCTATTGACATTTTTCTTTGTTTTTGGCATATTGATGGTAGGTTTATCGGCAAGCGCCGGAAAACCTAATATTTCGATGGAGGTATCAAAGAACTGTCGAAGTAAAGCCACCTTAGCTCAGTTGGTAGAGCAGCAGACTGAAAATCTGCGTGTCTGGAGTTCAATTCTCCGAGGTGGCAAGACACTGATTTTTGCACAATAAAAATCAGCGGTGTACTTCTTTTCTTAAAAGAAATTAATATGAGAATGAAAGTTTTCCCATATACTTAAATTTAGCAAACAATGCAAACCAAATTAAACCAACTAATAAAAGACGGCGAAGGCTTAACGGTAGAATTCAAAAAATGCGAAAACGAGCTGACAAATACTGTCTATGAAACTATATCCGCATTCTCAATTATTGACGATCAATCAGTAAGTATCCGTTCAAAAATCGCCCGCGAACTTGTAAGCAATATTCTTGTGCATCGAGATTATACAAGCTCGTATCCTGCAAAGATCATTCTGGAAAAAGAAAAAATTGTTACAGAAAACTGGAGCCTGCCAAAAAATCCGGGGCGAATAGACCCGGAAAATTTCACTCCTTACCCTAAAAACCCTCTGCTTGCAAGTTTTTTCATTCATATCGGGCGTGCTGATATACTCGGTTCCGGGGTTAGAAATTTGTACAAATTTACAAAAATGTACTCAGGCGGTGAACCGGAACTAACAGACGGCGATGTTTTTATGACAATTGTTCCGTATACCAACCTTTTGTCCGATAACGAAGAAATGTCCGATAAAATGTCCGATAAAATGTCCGATAACGATAAAATGTCCGATAAAATGTCCGATAACGAAGAAATGTCCGATAAAAAATACAGAGATATAATTCTTGCTTACCTTGATAAAAATGGTGAAATAAACGCAGCGGAAGCGGCAAAATTAATTGGAAAAAATCCGAAAACTGCAAAGAGGGTATTATTGCAGTTAATTAGCGAAGGGATAGTAACCGCAACCGGAGCGAACCGAAACAGAAATTACAAAAAACTTTGATAGAGCAGTAGTATAAGGTTCTGCCCCCTCAAGTATTATTAGTCAATTTTTGTATCAGTTCCTGATCGTTGTTTTCAATGGCTTTGACTATATCTGCTGACATGGCGGAAAGGAAGTTGATGTCGTATCTGAGTTTGTCTGTCAGTTGCAGCATCTTGTCATAATCTGTTTTAACATTATCGCTGTTTTCCTTTAAGGTTCCAAGCGATTTTGTTATACCAAAACTTTTCGAGGATAGCTCTGACAGAGTATCAATAAGCCCGGTCATTACTTGGGCGAAATTGTTAATCTCCGAAGCCATGACATTGATTAGCCCTCCCGTTTCGCCTGATCTTATGGAAGTAGTTGTAATGTTGGAAATGATACCTGATAAGGTTTGGGCGATGTTACGCGAATTACTTCCTGTAGACTCTGAAAGACGGCGGATTTCATCGGCGACTACGGCAAAGCCTTTGCCGGCTTCTCCGGCATGGGCAGCTTCGATGGCGGCATTCATTGAAAGAAGGTTTGTGTTAGACGCAATTACGCTGATGATTTTAATTGCAGAGCCGATACCTTCTACTGATTCGGATATAGTCTGAACCGCCGAAACAGTTTCCTTCATCGCTTCCTGTCCGTTAGTTGCATGTTCGATTAGTTGTTTAATTGATTCCCTTTTTTCCCGCGAAAGTTCTGAAGTATCTTTCAGCGACCCTACCATTTCTTCCGTTACTGCTGAAGAATCCTTTACCGCATCCATCTGAATATTAATCATTGCGTGCAGATGCTCGACAAGATTGTGGATTTGTTCGATTACTTCAAGAGCGCGGTTAATATGAGAGCTGAGCTGCCGGTTGATAAAAACCGTGGTCTTTTTTTCTTTTTCTAATAGCGCAAGAGTATGAAGATTACAATGCGGCAAAAGTTGACGCTCTTATCGAGGAAATCGACGCTTTTGAATATACGGCAGACGACGGTCTTGTTTCATGGCTAAAGGAAAACGCCGCTCAAATGAATTTTTTAAAATCGCTCAAAGGCTTGATAATATATAAGCGTCATATAATTATTTGCGCAAATAAATACGCAATTTACTCATAACTTCTTCAAAATTGAGAGGCTTACCTATATGGCTGTTCATGCCGGAGGCAAGGCATTTTTCAATATCATCGCGGAATACATTTGCTGTCATGGCAACTATCGGAATGGTTTTTGCTTTTGGAATATCCAGATCGCGGATTACACGAGTTGTTTCATATCCATCCATCAGAGGCATTTGAACATCCATGAATATCATTTCATACTTATCGGGATTTTGTGTAAATATTTTAATCGCTTCTTTACCGTTTTCCGCGCAATCAATTGCGAGCTGAGTTGGCTCAAGCAAAGCCTGCACAATTTCGCGGTTAATATCCATATCTTCCACCAGTAATACGCAATGCCCCTTGAATTGCAATGTTATATCAGAAGATTTGTTTTCATTTTCTGTTTGCTTTGTTTCATCGGAGCGTTTTGCCTTTATGGTAAAAAAGAATGAAGCGCCTTTTCCCAATTCTGACTCGACCCAAATTTTACCGTTCATCATTACAATTATATTTTTTGATATGGATAAACCTAAACCTGTACCGCCGAATTCCCTTGATGTACTGGTTTCCGCCTGATGGAAAGGCTGAAATAAATTTACCTGCTTCTCTCGGCTTATACCTATACCGGTATCGGTAACAGAAAATTTAATTGTGCATATATTATTTTCTTCTCCCAAAAATTCTGTTTGTAACGTAATTGAACCTTTCTCCGGCGTGAATTTTACTGCGTTTCCTATCAGGTTGGTTATAACCTGCGACAGCCGCTGTTCGTCACTGACAATGAATTGAGGGATAGCAGGATCGATGTTTACCGTTAAACTTTGATTTTTTTCATTCACGTTTATATTATTTACATTGATTATCCGCTGTATCATTTCTTTAAAATTAAAATCCGAGTACGTTAATTCCAATTTATTAGCTTCAATTTTAGACATATCAAGAATATCATTAATGACACCTAACAGATGCTTTGACGCTTCGTTGATTCTTTTAAAGCAATAATCTTTACGCTCAAGATTATCCGCGGATATCCCGACAGATGCCATTCCTACAATCGCATTCATCGGCGTTCTTATTTCATGACTCATATTCGCTAAAAAAGCAGATTTTGCGTTAGTCGCGCTTTGCGCCTCAGCTTGTTTTTTAGCAAGTATCTTTAGAAAAAAAATCAAAGCGCAGATGCTGAACAGTAATAAAACGATCACTATTATTGTAAGATTGAACTCAAGCGGGTTTGATTCCCATACATGCAATACGCGGTTAATGACGATATGACCTGCAGGTAAATTATTAGTATTTATTTTAAATCTATTTGCCGTTTTGTAATCAAACTGCCATCTGTTAAATGAAGTTGAATCAAAAATAACGGGAGTATCAATAACTTTCTTCCCGCCAAGTATGTCTATAGCCATAGAAACCGCGATGCGGCTCTTTACTTCGGGAGCGGAAACAAGCCCTCCGAATGTTCCATACCCCATATAACTTGCACTAAGGCAGAATACCGGATTTATCGAAGCGGAAGAAACATACTTTTGTACATCAATTTCCGGGTAAAGAATACCATTACTATCTACAAGATAATTGCAGATTAAAATCAAGGTATCGGATCCAAAATTGCGAATCTCTTCTATAATACTTTCAAAGGGTTTGTCTTCGCAAAAAATAAATTCTACCGGAAACTCGTATGTTTTTATTTTTTTTTCAATTTCTATACGCATATTGATACTTCTGGAAAGTGAATAATCATTCATAATAAAAATCCGTTTTGTTTTCGGGTATAAACTCAGCATTTCTCTGACAGTTTCCTCAAAGGAAATGCTGCTGGCAATACCTGTAACAAATTCTTTAAGGCTATACAATTTGGAAGTATCAAGATCGTTAACTCCGCAGAAAACCACAGGCTTGTTTGAAAAAAGTATATAAAAATTATCAGTTACAAATTTGAACGCTTCGTTATCGGAAGTTAATATTAAGTCGATGTTATGCGTAATATAATTCGCTCTGATCATATCTGAGTAAATATCATCAAAACTGGCGTTATTACGATTTTCATAAGAATTTAAATTTAAATTATTATATTCCACCCTTTCATTTGCTTCAAGGGTTTGACGGATAACCTCTACCTGTCTGCGTTCTCTGTCAACTTTTTCATTATAGGAGCTTATATGCAATATAACCTGTTTACTGTCCGGCTCTCTTGCAGATATATGGAATTTTTTAATTGATTCAAGACTGCCGTCCCCCAGAAGTTCTCTATACGCTTTTTCAAGCAGGGGAACTAAATAAGCGTAATCTTTATTTACATATGTGTAACAGGGTATACTGTCAATCACATCTGTTTTTTTAATTCCCGGAGGAATTTTAAAATCAAAATTAATAACGCGCGGAAGGATCGTTACATCGGCTTCATTATTAAGAAGGGCTTCCCATACTTCTTGCAGTTCACTTACATTGATTAATTTTGAAGCTCCCGTCCTCCCTGTTTGGTTTGCAACATAAATATTTTGCCAGCGGTAACAGAGCCTTAAACCTTTAAGGTCTTCCCATGCAGATAAATTATAAAAATCATTACTGCGTGTATAAGCGGTAAATTCAACAAAATCAATAGGGAAAGGTACTTTTATAAGGTTAGGAAATTGCAGTTGCAAACCATCGGTCTGGCTTGGAAGAATCGCTGCCTCCCCGTAATTTACATTGGCTATTGATGTACGCATCCCTGTAACATTAATTACCATTTGATAACCGGATTTATTTAAAGCTGTGTGCAGTAAACGCCCTACACCGATAGGCGAGTCATCGCTCATGGAAACCTTAAGTATAGGCTGCGTTTCTAAAGAACCGTGCGTTTCTAACGAACCGTGCGTTTCCTGCTGCGCCCAAATAGATGCTTGAATACTTAAAATAAGAAGAATCATGCAGGAGAACAGTTTTATTCTATTTTTTAACACTGTTTCCTCCTTTTTAAACATGAACCTCAACCGAGCATGAAATGCGAAGGTTCCCATCTTGTTGTTTAATATAAAATTATAACAAGTAATTTACATTTACTCTATACAAGTATTGATACTATAAATATAGTTATTTTCTTTCTATTTTGTTATAATTTTCTTATCTTGAATAACAAATTTGGAAAAAAAATTGAATTATTAGCCCCTGCAGGGGATTTTTCACTGTTAAAGACGGCGTTTTATTTCGGTGCGGATGCAGTCTATTTGGGCGGGAAAGAATACGGGCTTAGAGCGAAAAGTACCAATTTCACATATGATGAATTAACAGAAGCTGTTAAATTTACTCACTCGCTTGGAAAAAAAATATATGTCACTGTAAATATTTTTGCAGGAAATGATGATTTTTATGGAATAGAAAAATATGCTTTGTTTTTAGAGAAAGCAGGTGTAGATGCTGTTATTATATCTGATCTTGGTGTATTAAATATTTTTAAAACACTGACAAATTTAGAAATTCATATATCTACTCAGGCAAATGTTTGTAATTATCATGCCGCAATGCAATATGTACAGTTAGGTGCAAAGCGAATTATTTTAGCCCGTGAACTTCCTTTAAAAGATATAAGTGAAATTTGCAATAAACTTGAAGGCAAGGCAGATATAGAAATATTTGTACACGGAGCGATGTGCATTTCATATTCCGGGCGTTGTTTAATGTCGAAGTATATGACAGGAAGGGATGCCAACCGCGGTGATTGCGCGTATCCATGCCGTTATCAATATTTTTTACAGGAAGAAAAAAGAGAAGATGAATTTTTTCCTGTAGAAGAAGATAGCAGAGGAACTTATATAATGAACAGCCGCGATCTATGTTTAATTGATCATTTAAATGAACTGTCAGATGCAGGCATAGCAAGTTTTAAAATAGAAGGAAGAATGAAAAATGAATATTATACGGGAGGGGTAGTAAATATATACAGGCGTGCGATGAACGGAGAAAAGTTTAATTATATGGAAGAGCTTGAAAAACTGCCGCACCGCCCCTTTACAAGAGGTTTTACTTTTGATGATCAAAATAAAGAATTTGTAAAATCATCTAAAATTATTTTAAGCTATCAAATCGCCGCTGTTGTAATAGAGAATAATCAAGAGCTTAAAATTAAAGTGAAAAATAAAATAATAAAAGGAGATGAATTAGAAATTTTATCGCCTTCAGATTGTAATGGAAAAATATTTGAATATAAAGGCGATACTGTTAACATTCCTGAGCAAATTGTTTCTATTGATTGTTCGTATAGATTGGAGCCTTTCGATATTTTAAGAAAAAAAGTTAATTAGTATTGTCTGTCACCATTATAGCCAAACTTTTAAAAAATCATTAAAATAAAAAAATGAATAAAAAATCGCAAATTATAATGTATACTGCCCGCCGTTTAATTCTTGTTCTAACAGGCGCAGTCCTTATGGCTTTTAATATCAATACTTTTGTCAACGCCGGAGGGCTTCTTCCGGGCGGCTTTACAGGTTTGTCTCTTCTTCTTCAGGAAATTTTCCAGCGTTACTTGAATTTGAATGTACCTTTCAGCGTATTTTATTATTCTTTAAACATAGTGCCTGCGGCGTTTTGTTTTATTTTTATCGGGAAAAAATTTACCCTCTATTCCGTTCTTATGGTTGCGGTTTGCGGTCTTTTGACAGACTGGATGCCGTCTATGTTTTTAAGTTTTCTGACAACTCAAGATATTCTGCTTTCTGCCGTTTTCGGCGGTCTCCTTAACGCTCTCGCTATAAGTCTCTGCCTTCACGCGGATGCTACTTCAGGGGGGACGGATTTTATCGCGATTTTTATTTCGGAAAAATACCGCAAAGACGCATGGAATTATATTTTTGCGATTAACTGTGTAATTTTAGCGGCAGCCGGTATCCTTTTCGGTCTTGATAGAGCGTTATACTCAATTATTTTCCAATTTACCACTACGATAACACTTAAAGTACTTTACAAGAATTATCAGCAGAGAACCCTGCTTATAATCACCAATAAGCCTGATGATATTTCTAAAATGATAAGCGAGCTTGCAAATCACGGAGCGACTCTTATTGATTGCTTCGGCAGTTATGAAAAAGATACACGGACGCTTCTTTATTCTGTTGTCACAGCAAGCCAGATAGGGCTTCTAATCCCTGCAATTAAAAAGATTGATTCTGAAGCTTTCATAAATGTGTTAAAAACTTTTCAGCTTAACGGCAGGTTTTATCAGCGTCCCAAAGATTGAGGAAGTTTAATACTTCCCGCCTCCTCCTCCGTGACTCCTCCCGGAAGAGCTTGTATGAGATCCGCCGCCTCTGCCGGCACTTAAATTATCATCATTTTGTTTTTTTGTTTGTGAAACTGTACTGTAAAGAAATTTATCTTCTTTAACCTTAAGTGCAAGGCTTCCCGGAATTATATAAGCTGCAGCTTGAGTTTTAGCAAGAGCGGTATTCATGCCGCTTTTCCATGATTGAACTACAATACAGCCTATACCGAAAGAGATTAACCAAGCGATTAATACAAGAACGAAGTTCCATTGATAAAAGAAATTATAATTCCTGCTTTGGGAATCAAGTTTTAGAAAAATTTCCCAGTTCGATAAAAATGATCTATAAGCTTCATAATTATTTCCAGCTTTTAAAAATTTTACAGCATCTTTTTCCGTTTTATTAAATGCGGCGGAATTTAATATCTTTATACCGCTGCCTGATGTGCTGAACCAATAATCCCTGCTTTCCGTCACCTGTAAAAAAAGACAGCCGTCTCTGTTTGCGCCTAAACCGTAACCATTATAATCATAAAAATCATCGGCATAAGCCATAGGTGTTTTTCCGCCGATATTTCTTTCTGTTACAATTACTAAATCAAAATTATATTTTCTGGAAAGTGAATCAATAAGATTTGTAAGAGACGTTTTTTCGCTTGAACTTAAAAGAGACGCATTGTCAATTATTCTTTCTTGTGTATATAAAGGAAAACTTATCAATATAATTAATGTAAACAAAAAAAGTTTTAACATTTTCTTTTTCATAAAAACCCCTATAAAAATATGCGTAAAGCCTGAATAAGAAGCGTAAGGCACGCTCCGATAATACCTGTATATAAAAGCCTGTACTTCCATGCTTTGCCTGCATCGGCGGGTAATTTTCCCACAAGACGGCCTGTTTGCCCGTTCATTAGAAACATATATGTTTCCTTTTTATATTTTGTATTTAAGATCCATGCGGGAAGCAGGCTGTAACTTACTTTTCCGTTTTCTACATTAACAGAAGAACTTTCAACTTGAATTGCTTCATATCCTGTTACAGATTTTCTAAATTCATCTTCTAATGTTTTTTTTATTCTTTTTTCCGCTCTTCCTTTACTGTTGTCGGCATCCACATCATACTTTTCCGCAATGTAACCTGATAGGAAAGCCGTTTCAAAACCTTTGATATCGGTATAAATAAATGGTTCTATTGCATCCATGAAGCTATCATCCATTTTTTCAGAACCGTCTACAGGAATTTTTTCAAAACCAAGATTTCCGTCACGTATAATAGAGTAGTGATCTGTTTTTGTATAATTGTATTGCGTGTCACTCCAAGCTTTTGTTTTTGTAGCTTTGTAGCGGATATGCCCGTTTGCACTTGCATCAAAAAGCCAGAAAGGCAGATACACTCCTTGTATACTGTTGATGCGGTTTTCATTGTTAAACATATTGGGAAGAAGGCGTTTTCCTTTGTAAAAATTTTTCAAAGCTTCAACTGCGGCTTTTTTATCAAGTTTAAAAGGAATAATAAATTCAGGTTTTAATAAGCCTGTTAAACGCCTTAACACTATCTGCGTATTGCCGCAGTTGGGGCAAACCATCGCCGCTGTATTTTTATCTCCCAATAATTCTGCGCCGCAAGAAGGGCATGAGCCTTGAGTAAGATTGTTTAACTCGTCTTCATCCCATTCTTGAAGGACTGTGTTCTCATCCCAGCCAAAAGTATCTTTTTCAGCAACAGCGATTTCTTTCTGATACTCTTCTAAAGCGGCAATCTCAAATTCCGCGTCGCAATACGGGCATTTCATGTTCTGCGTGGAGCTGTCAAATTTAACCGCTCCTCCGCAGTTAGGGCACTTATACTCTTTTATTTCCATAAAAATATTCCTAAATACTAATGTAAATCAGTTGAATCCATGTAAATCAGTGGATTAATTATTAAGGTTTTGGTTTACCGCAATCAGCACAGAATTTACCTGTGTTGCCTTGTTTTCCGCAGGAACATGTCCAATCGCCTGAGGGAGCAGGTTTACCGCAGTCTGCGCAAAACTTGCCTGAGTTGCCGACATGACCGCAAGAACAGGTCCAGCCTTGTACAGGAGCAGGCTGTCCGCAATCGGCGCAGAATTTACCGGTGTTGCCTTGTTTCCCACAGGGGCAAGCCCAACCGCCTGCCGCAGGTGTAGGAGCAGTTTGCTGCTGTTGCTGTTGTTGCTGCGCTCCCATCTGGAAAAGAGATTGAGCGTTCATTCCTCCTGCTTGGCCTGCCATACCCATGCCCATGAAACCGGTCATCGCGCCTGCCGTATTTCCGGCGGCGGTTCTCATCGCGTCGCCTTGAGCGTTTACAAGAGAGGCTGCCGCCATGGTAGGATCGCGCATAACAGCGGCGGTTTGAAGTTGCTTGATACGGTCTTCATCTTCTTTTGGAGCCGTGCATGTTATCCCGAAGTTGACAATTTCTATACCGCGGACTTCTCTCCATTTACTGCTGAGAGCGTCGTTAAGAATTTCCGCAAGCCTTTCAGTTTGGAAGGAAATTTCATGGTATTCCATCCCTGTACCTAATTTTCCAAGAGAAGGACCAAGAACGGTTATTATTTCGCTTTTTAACTGGCTGTCTATTTTTTCTCTTGTATAAAGGTCTTCAACATTCCCGCAAACATTGCTGTAGAATAATATCGGGTTTATCATTCTGAAAGAATATTCACCGTTTGCTCTAAGGCTGATAGTAAGGCGTAAATTGATGTTAGGATCGACTATGAGGTAGGGGATAGGGTTCGGAGTGCCGTATTTATTCCCCATTATTTCTTTTGTGTTAAAATAGTAGATACGTTGATCTTTTCCGGGGCTTCCGCCGTGTTTAAAACGGTCGCCTATGCTTTTAAATATACCTACTATACCTTTGTCTAGCCCTCCGTAAAAAATACTGGATTCACTTGATTGATCGAAGGTATAATGCCCTTCTTCGGCGCAAAATTCCATGATACGTCCGTTGTCTACAATAATAGCGGCTTGCCCTTTATTTACAACGATACCTGAACCGTTAGAGATAATATTATCTTCCCCTTTGGTGTTACTGCTTCTTTTGCTTATCCGTTTTTGCCCTTTCGCCGCAAGTACATCCGCTTCCAAACTTTCGCATACAAAGAACTCAAGCCATTGATCTGCAAAAGTACCTCCTACAGCCCCTGTTAAAGCTTTGATTAATCCCATTTAGTCCCCCTTTGAAATTGTTTCATTCTTTTTATTAGTATAAATTGTTGCATGGTATAGTCTAATTGTCAATTATATAAATATGTGTTTATGTTGCGCGCCTATATTTTTTATTTTTTTTATCAAAATTAGTAGAAACAATTAACAGTATAATATATAATTCTTTTACCCTTAAGATGGAGGTAATTTGTGCCTGACGCAGAAAAAGATTTAAATAATACAAGCGATAAAACTGAAGCTTGCTGTTGCGATGACTCAAAAAAAGAAATACCGATACATGATACAGGATTCATTATTTCGCAAGAAGAATGGGCAGCACTAAAAGCAATGCTTGATAAAAGGTATACAGATATCGCGGGCTTACTCAGATATAGCAAAACAAAAGATGAATCAATACAAAAATTAGGCGCGGAGATTCAAAAGTACCGTGAAGGATTTTCTTTCTTTGCATTGAAACCTTTTATTAACGCGCTTATTTCATTGCGCGAAGATTGCCGTAAATCGCACAGAGATGCAGAACAATTTACCTTCGATGAAGAAAAAGTAAAAAAATATATTAATTTCATTGTTTCCGGTATAGAAGAGATGATTTCAAATTTAGGATTGGAGCGCGAAGGCGATTCAATCACTATGAACGGAAAGCCGCTTTCAGGAACAGCTCAGCCGAAAAAGATGCCGGATGCTCCTGCTTCAGAAGAAAAGAAAGAAGATGATGCCCTTCTTATAACAAACGCCGAAAGTATCAAAAGCGTATCGGAATTGATCGAGTATCTTAATAAGAGCGAAGCTGCCATAAGAGCTGCAATTCAAGAGAGAACGGTTATAGATAAAGTAATTGCAGAATATGCCTCTCTTGCTGCACGGACAGATGCAGAACATTATCTTGCTTTAGCCGCTCCTGTCGCTCGGGAACTTTATATATTAAATGATAAAATAATAAAAGGCAGTAAAAATATTTCAGAACATTCAGGTGAAGAGATTATTAAGCTTTATAATAAAATACTTGATGATGTTATCAAACAAACTGAAAAAATTCTTACTAATGCCGGAACCGTTATTGAAACAACAGAAGGTGTTTTTGATACGCAGAAACATAAATTGCTGAAGGCAATTCCGACAGACGATGAAAAACTCGACAGAATAATTGTTAATACATACACAGATTGTTATTCATTTGAAGGAAAAGTAATATATCAATCTAAAGTTGACGTTTATAAATTTCAATAATATTATGGAGATTTAACACCGCTTCGCGGTGTTTTCGATTAACATCGCCGCTCACGCGGCTTAATTAAGAGGAGATAAAAAAAATGGGAAAGAAAATCGGTATCGACTTAGGAACAACATACTCATGTATAAGTTATGTTGATGAAAACGGGATTGTTAAAATTATTGACAATTCTGAAGGTGAACAGACAACACCGTCTGTTGTGTATTTTGCAGATAACGGCGAGGTAACTGTCGGTTCTACAGCCCGTTCAGAGGGCGGTCTGACACCTGAAAGGCTGGTGGAACGTGTAAAGAATTTTATGGGTGATCCTAATTTCAGTATAACCCAAGATGGTACTGATTATTCGCCTTCAGCGGTTTCTGCATTGATCTTAAAAAAACTAGTACGTGATGCGCAAGCTTTTTTGGGTGATGATATAGAAGGCGCTGTTATAACATGCCCTGCGTATTTCGGAGATGCAGCGCGTGACGCTACAAGAACTGCAGGGGAAGCGGCAGGTTTAAATGTTCTTAAAATATTGGACGAGCCGACAGCGGCAGGGCTTTCCTATGGTTATTCACGTCAAGAAGATATGCAAAAAACAATTTTAATTTATGACTTGGGCGGCGGTACATTTGACTGTTCTGTTCTTAAGATTGATTTTGCAGGAGATTCAAAAAATATCAAAGTTATAACAACAGATGGAGACCATCAATTAGGCGGGAAGGATTGGGATGCAAAGTTAGCAGAATATGTCCGTAATGAATTTGCGCAAAAAACAGGCGCAAATGCAGATGAAATGGCGCAGGACGCAGAATCAAAGGCGTGGTTTTCAGAGAATATTGAAAAAGCGAAGAAATTACTTACAAGTAAAACCAGTACATCATTGATGGTTTCCTTTGCAGGAGATAAAGATAAAATAGAAATTACCCGTGAAGCCTTTGATAATGTTACCTCTGCCGAGCTTGAAAGAACAATCATGTTGATTAACGGTATGTTAAGCAAAAGTGATATATCAATTAATGATATCGATGAAATTATCCTTGTCGGCGGTTCAACCAGAATGCCGCAGGTTCATGCAAAACTGGAACAAGCGTACAGTAAACCGATAAGCTCCTATGAGCCGGATAAAGCTGTAGCTATGGGAGCCGCTTTAATTGCAGACGGCGCTAATGTTGAAAGTTCTTCAGGCGGTTCTGTGGCAAGCGCGGCAGATGAAGGCGGCGGTCTTGAAATTAAAGGGCGCGGCGGAGAAACAATCGTAGTTGAAGAAACCTGTACAAAGAGTTATGGATTAATCGCTAAGATTAACGGAAAAGATATGGTAGCAAATTTAATATTTAAAAACGCTCCGAAACCGACTCGTGAAGAAAGGGATTTCGTAACATCCAGCGCAAATCAATCTTCTATCAACCTTCGTGTTTATGAAAATACGAGCTTTGATGAAGATGTCGAGATATCTGATAGTCAGCAAATGTATGAAGCATGCAGTGTTAATTTAACAGCAGGTTTACCAGATGAAGCTCCGATTAAAATTATCTTCGAAATAGACGGAAGCGGTATATTAACTATAACAGCTATCGACCTTACTAATAATAAATCTATTACTGTTACTCCAATTCGTGTCGGTGCTGAAGCTGCAAATGTCGGTATGGATTCCGTTAAAAAGCTGAAATTAGCAGAATAAAACAGAGAAGGATAAAATGGGTATTAATGTAGGTATAGATCTTGGAACAACTTATTCGGCAGTAGCTGTCTTTGATGATACAGCCGGTGAAGTTAAAATCCTTAAAAATTCTGACGACAAAACCTGTATGCCGTCCGTTACTCATATAGAGAAAGGAAAAGTAACAATCGGCGAAGAAGCAAAGCAAATGCAGGCAGCAGGGGATTTAAACGCCGCCGCTTTTTATAAAAGCATGATGGGAGAAAAAGGTTATACCCTCCACCTTGACGGTAAGGAATATACACCTGAAGAATTGTCGGGAATATACCTGAAAGAATTAATACGCGATGTTTCCAAACACAATAAAGTTGAAATAAGCGGAGCTGTAATAACTTGCCCCGCTTATTTTAATGAAGCTCAGCGTAACGCTACACTTAACGCCGGAAAAAAAGCCGGAATAAAAGTTTTAAAAATTATTAATGAACCGACCGCTGCTATCATCGCTTACGGGTTAACCGGCAGCGAAAAAAAGAATGTTATGGTTTATGATTTAGGGGGCGGGACCTTTGACGTTACTATAGCTGAAGTGGACGGTCAGAATGTAAGGGTAATTACAACTAACGGAAATCATCAGTTAGGCGGGAAAGATTGGGATTCTATAATAGCAAATGATTTAAAGCAGCGCTTTTTTGATGAGTTCAGCGTTCAAATAGAAGAAAATCAAGAAGATCTATATCAACTAAGAGTGCAATGCGAAGATATAAAAAAAAGACTTACTAATTTAAGTTCTGTTACAGCGGTTGTTCAAAGTCATGGTTACACCGGCAGATATGAAGTAACACGTGATTTTTTTAATTCTGCTACGCAAAGTCTTTTAAATGAAACAAGTCTTCTTATTAACAGATGTTTCAATGAAATAGGCGGCGGTTTTTCCTGGAAGAATCTAAGCGAAGTGGTTTTAGTCGGCGGTTCAACGCGGATGCCTCAGGTTAAAGAATTTGTCAAAAGCGAATTCGGAAGAGACCCTGTTACTAAAAATATTGATGTAGATACAATAGTCGCGGCAGGCGCCGCTATGCAGGCAAAACTTTGTGTAGAAAAAAAACTTGTTTTGGGAGGAACTGTAGGAGGCGCAAGCGGAAAACCGAAACTCGTTCTTACAGGCGATTCGGTTCAAGATATAACTTCTCACAGCCTTGGGATGCTCGCTCTCTCTAAAGACGAGACAACTTTTGTAAACAGTATCATTATTAAAAAGAACAGCCCTTTAAATAAACAATTCGGCAATAACTACGTTTTCGGCGGAAATGAAATGGATGTTTATGTTTTACAAGGCGAGGTTAGCGAACCGCGTGATTGTAATCTTCTTTATAAGTACGGTGTAACCGGTTTTTCAAAAGGCGGTAAAACAGAATTTACTCTTTTCTTTGAATACAATCAGGACGGCGTAGTTGACGTTAGCGCTCAAACAAAAGACGGAAGCAGGTTAACTGTTGAAAAATCTGTAATTAATGAATCAATTGAAGATTTAATTAATAGGCTTATTCGGGAGAACGAAGAGCGCAAGAGACTTGCACGTGAATTTGAAGTTATGTTTATGGTTGATACATCAGGCTCAATGGAAGGACAACCGCTCAGAGAAGCGATGAAAGCCTGTAAAGATTTTGTCGCTCAGATTGATTTAACATATGCAAAAGTATCAATAGTAGATTTTGCCGATACAAGTAAATTTGCATGTAAATCCGAGAATAATTACAGAACAATTGAAAAAGCTATTTCCAGTTTAGGTTCAAACGGCTGCGGAGGCTCTACTTCCGCTTCGCCCTTGTCAGATTGCGGCGATAAATTTTCGTCAGAAAGAGGAAATCAAATAATAATTGTACTTACTGACGGAGTGTGGGATAAGCAAAGCAAAGAGCAGCAGGCAGCTCAAAAATTAAAAAACAGCGATAAAAGAATATATGCTATCGGCTTAGGAGATGCAGACCTTGCATTTTTATGTTCAATTGCATCCGATGCTTCCAATGCTCACAAGGTTGATTTAAGTAAATTAAGCCAGACTTTCGTAGAGATTGCAGGCAGTATCGCAACAGAAATATAAGAGTGATAAAAATGGCAGATTCCCGAACAGAAGACCAGCTTAAAAATCCCGATTTTAATTATTATTTAGCTTTTAATATTACCCCAAGTATTAAAGACAGTAAGACAATTGTTGATTTAATAAATAAGAAAAAAAATGATTTTACTAACGGAACTCCTACACAGCGTGAATTATTGCCATTATTGAAAGAAATAATAGAAATAATGGGAGATGCTGCGTTATGCAAAAATGAGTTTCAGGCAGCTAAACAATTTAAATTAGTATATGCTCAAAACGCAATTGCCGCGGTAACACGCGGAAAAGGATTAATATATAAAAGCGATTTTAAAAAAATAGCAGACGCAAGCGGCGGTTGGATTACAGAAGATGAATTAATAAAAGAAACAGCTTATTTAGTAAATCAAGGTGTAAAAATTATTGATGATACAGCAAAGACACTTGATTTTTTAAGATATGATAGGATAGAAAAATTATTAAAAACAATCGGGAAAAATGATTTATACAGCTTACTTGAAGGTACATCTAAAGAATCGTCAATAAGCGAGTTACTCAGTGCAAAAGATGATGTTTATAATAAAGCTGCCGGAAAAACAGATGGAAAATCTACAGCAATTAATTCTATTTCAGGAGAAATAAAAGAAGTCTTTAAGGATTTAAATACTAAAAAATATTATGATATTTATCTTGCCACAAAAGAGATTTGGAGCGAATTTACACTAAGGCGTGATAATGGTTTAACAACAATGGAACTTAAAGAATATCTTGCATATTCTGAAAAAGCAAAAATAATGTTAAATACAAAAGATGCTGATTATATAGAAGTGCTTCTTGCCGAAGGTATAAAATTTTTTAAAATAAAGTTACTGGGCGGTGATGAACGCGGTGCTGATTTAGAAAATTGCCCTAAATGCGGAAAAATATATGATGCGGGCGGCAATCCGAAATCATGCCCGCATTGCCATGAGCCTTTTGAAATAGTATGCTGGAACTGCGGCGGAAAAGCGCCCAATACCGAAAAGAAAAAAATATGCCCTGCGTGTTCTGCGGCAAAAGATCATAGCGCGCGCTTTGACGCGATAGTAATAAAAATTGATAACTTACTTATCCAACCGAATGTTTCTATAAATAATATCCAAACAGAATTAAATAATTTAAAAAATATATTACCGGATTACAATAAAGTAAGCTCTTCAAAACTTGCAAAAAAAGCAGCCGAATATCAGGAAAAAATTGATAAAAGAGTAAAAGAAGAAGAAAAAAAAGATGCAATGTCAAGAGCGCAGAAAGAATTTGATACATTAAAAAACAAAAGTCCTTCTGAAAAAGCTGATGCTTGTCTTGATATAATTAAATATAACCCTGACTTTTCACCGGCCTTACAATTTTTAAAAAGTACACCTCCACTTGCAGTAGATAATATAACTGTTGAAATTACACCTGACAATAATGCAAAAACAGGCTTTGCAATTTCTGTTAAATGGACACGTTCACGTGAAAAAGGGGTTACATTTTGCTTAGTTAGAAAAATAGGTAAAGATATCCCTAAAAATATAAAAGACGGGGATTTACTGATAGATAACAACGCTGATATATCATTTCTTGATGATAAGATAACATCAGGTATTTATTACAGTTATGCTGTTTTTACAAAGCGTATGGAAATATTTTCTACACCGAAAGGAGTATCCTTACCGGTAAACATAGACGCATCAAATATATATTGTAATCAAAAAGATCATACAATACTTATTACATGGCAATTACCCGGTAACTCATTAGGTGTAACTGTTTCACGAATTGATAAAGGAAAAGAACAGATACTGATAGAAAACGCACAATCAAATTACGAAGATAAAAATGTTGAATACGGAAAAACTTATATCTATTCTTTAAAAACAAATTATCATGATATGCCTGCAAGCAGGGGAATTCGTTTGGATTCCATTACACCATCAGAAAAAATTGATTCTTTTAATATAGAAGTAGAACCCGTAAAAGATAACAAATATAAAATTAAATGGAGTATAGATCAAAAAAATATAGAATTACGTATTTTAATTAATAAAAAAGTTTTTCCCGGTTACAGATCCGATACTAAAGAATGTGAGATAGACCTACAGAAAAATGATTATTTTATTATTGAAGTGGAAGCTCTTTCCGGCGGCAAATGGCTTGCAAGCCAAAATTCTGTAGAAATAAGCACATACTCATCATGCGAAATAGAAAAAGCGACTACCTTAGTTGAAGAAAGCAAGAATAACATAATATATACTAAAATTAATATTAAGATGCCGGATAATCTTCCTCAAAATGCGGTTGAGTTTTTATATTGTGTACGAACTAAATCAGCCTCAGTTAAATCTCTGCCTTATGCGACTGCCGCGGAAATATCAAAGGCATCGGATATAAGAAAAATACCTGTTGAAACATGCAAGAAAAATAAAGGTTTTATTTATTATAACGAGATTGCAAAAGATGAGGATGCATATTATGTAACAGTCTTTACTGTGTATGATATAAACGGCAAAAAAGCAATTTCCGCTCCTTCCAACAGACAATATTTCCGTGAATTAAAGGTAGATGTTTATTGGAAGGTTTCAAAATCTGTTTTTGGAAAATACAGCATTAACATTGAAGCAGAAGCAAATTATCCCTTTCATGAAATGCCGGAATTAATTATATTTTCCAATAATAGAGAACTGCTTAGAATACCTAAATCAAATTTTAAAGATCAAAAAAAATATAGTAATACAATGGAAATAAATCTTGAAAAATTGGCAAAGGACACGCCTTTAACATTAAAAGCAGAACCGGTTAGTAATGCAGTCTTTGCATTTAGATGGGGAAAAGGATTTTCAGGAAAAATTTAGGAGGAGATTATGTTAAATTTTAAAAAGGTATTAGAGAGAAAAAAAATAAAATTTAGTAAAAAAGCTTTTATTATTTCTATAATGATATGCTTTTTATGTATTTCTTTATATGCAGATCCTATATTTGATTCTTTAGTCGGAGTGTATAGAGGAACTTATACAAATAATGACGGTATCAACAGTATAGAATTACAGGTTTTTAAAAACGGAAATAGTTATCAAGCGGCTGCTTTTTTTACCACCTCTACTGCAGGCAGGCAGGTATCAGGAAGTTATCTTGCAAATGTGCTTTATAATGCATCGACAAGCCAATTTGAAATAGTCGGAGCATCCGGTATCAATATGCCTTCAGGAATGGATTATATTGATTTCAGATGTGCTTTAAGCGGGACAACTTTATCAGGAACCGCAGGTCTTTCAAGAAATTATAATAGCGGATGGAATTTTTCTGTAAATAGAATAGCAAGCAGTAATCATAGATACACAGGTTCTCATGAACATGTTTCAGGAAGTGCTCAACGTGTTATTACACAACCTACATGTTCCCGCACCGGAGTTAGAATTTTTGATTGTATTTTTTGTAACGCGGAAGCAAGAAGGGAAAATATTCAAAGGCTTAGCCATACCCCCAGCGGGAGTTGGGTTATATCAAAAGCCGCTACCTGTAGTGAAGAAGGGGCAAGGATAAGAAGATGCAGGGATTGCAACGAAGTGGCTGTAACAGAGGGAATAGCTAAATTACCTCATAAACCGGATGATAATTGGATAGTTGTAAAAAAATCTCTGTGCAATGAAGAAGGGGAGAAAGTTCAACATTGTACTGTATGTAATGAAGTAGCGTTAAGCGAAGAAATACCGCCCTTAACCGATTCTGAGCATATTTTTTCAGAGCATGTAATTAAAGGAAATATATTATTTCCGCCTATTGTAAAGGAAAAAGTATGTGATGTCTGCGGATTTATCGGAGGGCAGAGAGATGATTTCTTTTTTATTTGGCTGCCTATTTTACTTATTATAGGTGTCATTGCCGGCACAATTTATGGAATATTATATTGGAAAAAAACAAGCGCATTTGTTTGTCCTTTTTGTATCAGCCCATATAATAAAAATAAAGTTAAATATAAATGCCCTGATTGCGGAGAAGAATCTAAGCGGGGCTTTTTTGAATTTAATAGGGTAAAATGTAAAAACCCATCCTGCGGGAATTGGGCTATAATACGCCAGTGCCCTAAATGTGATGCCGAGATTCCTAAAACAGCTTTAGAAACACCTAACCTTCCTTTTAGTATCATCGGTGTATCAGGTTCCGGAAAAACAAACTATATAACTGTTTTACTGCATGAATTAAGCAGGTTTTCCGATCTTCGTTTATCGGTATCTCCGCAAAATAGTTATACAAAAGAACATCAAAATGATAATTATAAGCGTATATATAAAGATCGTACTAAACCTGAAAGTACAGCCCGTGGTGCAAATTTAACCCCTCAGATTTGGCAAATAAAAAATGATTCAAAGAAACAAAGGAAAGTACCTACGTATACATTTACAATTTTTGACGGAGCAGGTGAAGATCATGAACAGGCATTAGATCCGAATTCTGATGTTTGCCGTTATATAAAATCATCTGAAGCAATCATACTTGTACTTGATCCTTTGATTCTTGAAAATATTACAAAAGGCGGTCATGTTGATAAAGATGTTTTAACAGAATCTCTTGCAGGAAACAGCGAAGATAAAAAGACTTCTGATATTGTTTCTAATGTTGTAAATTTTATTAAAACAGCAAAAGGAATCGGTTCAAGAGATAAATTAAAAATTCCTGTTGCAGTAGTTTTATCTAAATTTGATGCTATCCGCCAACATGAGGCTTTTAATAATACACTTGTTTTAAATAAGAGTCATATTATTAATGGCGGTAAATTTAATATAGAAGAAGTAATCCAGGTAGATCGGAACATCCGTGATTGGCTGATAGCTCTGGATGAAACAGCTTTTATAAGAATGATGGAAAATGATTTTCAAACATTTTATTTCTTTGGAGTATCAAGTTACGGTGAGCCGCCGACACACGGAACGCTTCCTAATATTGTTCCGCATCGTGTATTGGATCCGATACTGTGGTTATTTAAAATGGCAAAATTTGTTGAATAGGAAAGCAGGGAAAAATCATGTGGTTCTTAAAATTAATAGGCTGGATAATTGGGATTTCAGTAGCTGTAAATATTTTTATGACTTGTACGAAGGGTTGCAGTAAATCCGAAAAGAAAACAACTCCTAAGGTATATACAGATAACCGTGAGGAATTAATCGGTGTGTGGAGAGGGACTTCTTCCAGCAATCAAGGCTTTGGCGGTAAAGAAATTGCATTGTATAAAAACGGAGATAATTACCGTGCTCATATTAGTATGTTCCCGGCACAGGGAAGCCCCCGCGGTTATAATACATCAAGGTGGATAGCGGATGCTAGTTTTAACCAGCAAACAGGAATGGTTGAATTAAAGCAAATGGAAATAATTACGGACACAGGCAGTTTTGGATCTTTTGCAATCAGACGAGGATCATTAGTTAAAGGTGAATTTGTTGGTGAGATAGAAGGGCATAACGGATCATCATTTAACTTAGCTAATGTTGATAAAAGTAATTATAATTTGGCTTACAATCATATTCATATTCCAAGTAAGGAAACAAGGGATATAAGAGCTGCCACCTGTGCAAGAGAAGGTATTAAAGCTATTATTTGCAAATTTTGTAATCAGGAAACAAGCAGAGAGAATGTAGCGATGATCGAACATACACCAAGCGGAAATTGGCGTGTTATTAATGCTGCAACCTGCACGGCAGAAGGGATAAGAATTCAAAATTGCAGGGTTTGTAATACAGAAGTAGCAAGAGAATCCGTACCTATTATAGCACATACACCAAGGGCAAATTGGGAAGTATTGGAGGAATCGACTTGTACGGAAGAAGGGATTAGAATTCAAAATTGCAGGATATGTAATCAAGAAGCAAACAGAGATTCGATTCCTATAATCGATCATAGCGCAAGCGTGGAATGGATAGTTATTACAGAACCTTTATGCAACGTAAACGGCTTACATATCCAATATTGTATAGTGTGTAATGCAGAAGCGATTAGCGAAGAAATACCTGCTATAACCGGTGAAGATCATGTTTTTGACAAGCATGTTATATTCGGAAATATAGTGATTCCCCCGATTGTCAGAGAAGATGTTTGTACTATTTGTAATTTTATAGGCGCAAAACATTATGATTTTTCATTTATATGGGTGACAATAATAATTTTAATCTGTATAGGTATTGGAATTTATTTATTAGTAATGTTTATAAAAAATTTGTTATCATTTGTATGCCCTTATTGTTTTAATAAATTTTATAAAAAAGATGTACGGTCGAATCAATGCCCGGGGTGCAGAGGGCATATTCCCGATACAGTTTTAAGGACATCTATTCTTCCGTTTTGTATTATCGGAGTTTCAGGTTCAGGAAAAACTAATTATATTACCGTAATGCTTCATGAAATGGAAAGAGCGATGGGGCTTCCTTTGATCCTGTCGCCTCAAAATTCTTATACAAAAGATAATCAAAATGAAAATTTCTCAAGGATATATGAAAAACATATTCCCCCTGAAAGTACTGCGGCAGGGGCAGAACTTAAACCTCAGATTTGGTGCGTAACAAACGATGCAAGAAAAGCCGGAAATAAAGTTTTGAAATATACATTTACAATTTATGACGGCGCAGGCGAAGATCAGGAAAACATTCAATCGTCTGACAGCAATGTCTGCCGTTATATAAAATTCTCAGAAGCGATAATTATCGCGCTTGACCCGTTAATTCTTGTTAATGTTAGAAGGGACGGAATTGTTGATAAAGATGAAATGAAAAACTCATTATCCGGCAGGGAAGATGAATATAAAAACGGCACACAAGTTGTTGAAGCGGTAGCCAGTTATATAAAACAAGCGCAAGGAATTAAAGAAAATGTAAAATTAAAAATCCCTGTCGCTGTAGTTTTAACTAAATTTGACACAATATTAAGCCATGAATCGATAGATGAAGGCGCGCTTATAAAAAAGAGCAGCAGTATAATACGTGACGGCGCCTTTGTAAAAGAAGAAATGGAACAAATTGACAAAGAAATACGGGAATGGTTAGAAAAAATCGGCGAAGCGTCATTTGTCAGATCGATAGAAGCAAATTTTAAAAAATCATATTTCTTTGGGGTATCAAGTCTCGGCAAACCGCCGAAAAGCGGCGAAGTGCTAAACGACCAGATTAAACCGCATAGGGTATTAGACCCTATTTTATGGTTGTTTAAGTTAAAAAGGTTTATTGATTAAAAAGGAGGAGGCAAAGATGTTTTATGAATTAATTTATACCAGATGTAAACAGGGAATGGACATTTTAAGAAAAGGGCAGGCTATTTCAAGTGAAGGGTATAAGGTATATGCCTGTTCTCCTAAAATAATGGAAGATGGAAAGCTGGATTTACAGTTTTTTGCAAATGCTGTACAAACAAAGCAGTCATATAACGATCCGGATTTTATGGATGAAGCGTATTTATATTATGTACCTGATGCAGGAAGCGGTTTTCTAATGGAATTCCATCCTGTAACTTATGATAAAGACGCTAAAGGAAATTATTCGCACCGGCCTGGAAATTTTATGAATCAGGTTTTAGTAGGTGATTTTTCAAAAAAATATCCTTTTGAATTATTTAAAAATAATAAAATTTGGTATGCTAAAGGAGAAGGTGAAGCATATTATTACGAGAAAGCTCCATCCGAACTTAAAGAACACAGTGATGATGAAATAATAAAAACCGCTTCTGTTTATACCTTTGATAATATAAAAACATTTATTAATGAAGGGCGGGGTGAAGCCTTAGTAAAAGCCGTGTCTTTTTTAATCAGCCAATATGAAAAAAATCCTGAAGAAAGAAAATATCTTGTTATAAAAGATGAGTCATCTAAAAATATTGAATTATGGATTGCCGCAATAGAGTGCGCTTTTTCACCTAAGATAGCTTGTTCTATCCCCTTTGCAACACGTATGGAAAAATTTGTGAATGCAAACAGATATACAGTAAATCAGGCTGGTATATTTCAATTACAAATGAATCTTCAAGATCCTAAGCAAAAAATAAGATACCGTGCAATGATAGTAGGGGTTGACGATAGGGATAAATCCAATAGTAATATCGCTAAGCCTCTTGCCAGTTCTCCTTATGTTTTACTTGACGGTAAAGAAAAAAAAGTCTTGTTTGGTAATCCAAAAGATGAAGAGCTTTCGGGTACATCGAATGAATATTTTGATTTTATAAAATTATTTAATGAAAAACTTGATGAATTCTGTAAATTTTTACAAATATCAAATATAAATACGCCTCATAAGAATATATTTGATTTATATAAACTTTATAAAGAATTATTAACGATTTCATCTCTTAAAAATCAATCAATAGTAAATGTTTTACAGCGCTTGGATAAATATCAAATTACAAATGAAAATACATTAAAAAAGATTTATAATCTTATTGAAAATAATTTAGAAAAATATTTAAACGAAAACATAGTATCGGCTTTTGAGATAATTAATTGGTTAGATTCTGTTGCTAAAAAATTAAAAGACAAGGAAGCAGAAGAAAGATTATCTGAAAATATTTGTAAAAACTTTGTAGATATTTTATTTCATAAACCGGACAATTCAGAAGCGGCGGCATTTTGGAAGCAGATAAAAACAACAAAATTTAAAGAAAAAGCCGCTCTTATTATAACTGATATTGCTACTATTAGAAACAATAGTTCTCATTTAAATAATCCTTCTCTTTCTAATTATTTTACATTTTTACATGTATATTTAGATTGTTCATCTGTAATCGGCGCTGTTAAACAAAATGATTTTGAAAAGATTATTGAATTCGGAATCCAAATTTGCTCTAAGAATGATAATAAGAAATCTATGAAGGAAATAGTTAATATCTATTCCACGAAAAATAATAATAAAGAATCACAAGATTATTTACTATTATTATCTGAAAAAAGAAATGATTTATCTAATTTTATAATTGATTATATGATAACTTCAGATGAGACTATCGTTAAAACAGATAAATCAGTAATAAAATTTTGTAAAGAATTGGAAAAAAACTCAAGCAGTTCAATAATACTTGTTTTAAAAAGAAGGCTTAATGTAATTAATAAGATAAATGATTATTTACAGTTTTTAGAAATGATTAAAAAATTTGATTGTCTTAAAGAAGATGATATTAAATTTATTTATGAAGAAATTGATAAAAAATTACGTTTAAATGACAGAGATTCTACAAAACTCTCTGAATATTTAATGGAGAACAAACCTAATAAAGCGCATTGTAATATATCTTTACATATTTGCGCATTGGAAGTTATTTCAAACAAATCTAAAAAAGAAAAACTTAAAGATATTATTGAAAAATATGTTAAAGAAGGTTTCCCTAATTTAAAAAATGATTTTATATATAAATTAATTGAATATATAGTAAAATTACCGGATGATCAGGATGATTTACAATATATTACCAAAATATTTGAGAATGATAAGAAAGAATATTATTTAAATTATATTTTAACATTATTTTCAAATATATCAAAATATCTTTTTAAATGCAGAATTGTTATTGAATCAGCCTCGAAATTAAAAAATAAAGATATTGATAATATTATAATACAAGTTATGATTGAAACAAAGCAAACAGAAAAAACATTGTTTGTATTAAAAAAGAATATTAGTGAAGATGAAAAGACAAAGGAAAGCGGGAAAGAAAAAACAGAAAAAAAAGGAAAAGAAGATGATAATACAGAAGAAAGAAAAATAAAAGAAGGTGAAAAACAAAAGGAAAATGATGTAATAAAATATCTAAATAATATTATAGATGAAGTAATAAGAAAAAATGAAGAAAATAGAAAACCGTCATTTTTAGATATTTTTAAACCTAAGAATAAAGAACAGGATCAAAACGAAAAAGGAAAAAATAAATGATTCAAATAATATTAGTTGTATTAGGAATTTATCTTTTATATTTACTAATACGGTATGTAATTATACCTATTTCCGGTGTTGTACTTGTCATAACAGCTGCTATAGGTGTTTTATACGCTTTGTTTATCTCATTAAAAAGTTTTATTAAATCATTAATAGAAAATATTAATCCATATAATACTTATATTGATAAATCTAAAAACGCTATTAAAGGGATTAATAGAAATTATTTTTTCGGACCCGGTTATCATCAGGTTATTGAAACCGTAAAAGGGACATTTTCTCATATAAAAGATGAATTAGATAATTTAGTTGATTTAAAAGATGATAAAATGACATATAAATGGTATTTTGATATGTGGATATGGATTTTCTTTGTTCTTGCTTACGGATGTATATGCGCATTTGGATTTGTCTGGGCAGCGGTTTTTTCTGTAATTTTAATAAGTATTATTTTTGTCGTAATGTGCGTATTTTTTACTTTTTTTTCATTATTATGGTTTTCAGATCGTATAACATTGATGATAAAGTCAATATACAGTCGCTGCGGGGAATGTAAAAAAATATCTGTTGTCCCTTTATTCTTATGTCCTAATCAAGGTTGCGGTTTTGAACATAAAAATTTAACCCCGGGACCTTATGGAATATTCTATAGAAAATGCAATTGTAAAAAGCTTATACCTACGACAATATACAACGGACGCTCACGCTTACAGGCTTTTTGTCCGTATTGCAATGCAGAGCTTGCAAATAGCGGGGCAAATCATTTTGGTATACAGCTTGTGGGAGGGACAAGCGCCGGAAAAACAACTTTTCTTGCCGCTTTTTTACATATATATCCTAATTTATTAAAAACAACAAAAAAAATTCAATACGAAAAATTTCCAGAAAAAGATTTTAATGAATTGGAAAATTGGTTTCAAAAAGGATTTAGTTCAAGTACAAGTAATACAAATGCCGCAATGTACAGTATTATAAAAAAACAAGGCAGAAAAGTACCGTACCAGTTAACTATTTATGATATAGCGGGGGAAGCGTTCCGTGATCTAGGAAATAACAGACAGCAATTACAATTTGAATATTGCGATATTATTTTATTTATAATAGATCCGACAGCGAACCCAAATTCAATAAACGAAGATTTTTCAACTTTTATAAGCGAATTTAAAAGATTAAAAGGATTACATTCGAATAGAAAATCAAAAATTACGATAGCGGTAATAATATCAAAAGCTGATCTTTTTAAAAGTGAGTTGGATATAAATCGTTCAGAAAACGGTAATAATGAAGTATGTATAAACTTCTTGCAAAAAAAAGGTTTTGGGAATCTTTTAAATTTAATTGAAAGCGAATTTTTTGAAGCGAAGTATTTTGCTGTCAGCGCAATGGGACATAAACCGATTTCAGGTGAACCTTACCAACCTTGGGGTGTAGAAGAAGTAGCGAAATGGATAAAAAAACATTCCAATAAATATTTTTAAAATTTCTAACGAGAGATAAATTAATTATTCAACAAGCGGGTGAAGCTGTCATTGCGGATTAAACCGTTTCTTAAAGCATTGATATCACGTTCTACCGCAAGTACTTCTTTGTTTCTCAAACCTTCGGTAATCCAATTAACCAATATTGTGATACGGTTATTTATATTAGCCGAAAGATTCAATCTTTTTGAAATAAATTCAGGTAAATATAATCCTGACATACTATAGATAAGTATTCCTTCTTTTACAGGTTCAAGATAAAGAATTATAGAAACTCTTTCCGCTTTCATAATTCTAAAAACAGAATAGTTAACATCTCTGAAGTTTGTCATGTTATAAGTTAACCCATAATAACTTAAGGATATATCTCCTTTTAGAAAAAGATTTCCTATGTAAGCATCTGTAAAACGAAGATACATTGTTTCTGAAAAAGGCAAGGAATTTGAAGGTAAAGGATCAGAAATTGCTTTGCGGTTGGAAGCGCTGACAAGGCGAGTTGTATCTTTAAAAATAAAGACATTACCTCCATTCCTTTGCGGAAGAGATTGATTTTTAATTTGTTCGATTCTTCCAAGCGCATTGTATATATCAAGTAAGTCAAGTTCTCTGTCGGTATAAGGAATTACTATTAAAGCTTCTACTATATGAGAAGGATTTTTTTGCATAACACTATTAATAAGATTTATCCCTGAATCAGGAGAGGGAAGCAGTGAAGGTTCGCCGCCGCTCTCAAATGCATTTCTTAATCCTCTGGTATTCGTTATATTTCTTAATTGACTTGGAGTAAAGTTAGGGAAAATATCTTTATATGAGCGAGGTTCAAAAACAGGCGCTTCTATAACAAGATCATCTGCTTCAAATATAAACATACTATCTAAATCATCATAATCATCGTATGTGGTTTCAACGCTGATAGAAGAGTTTTCCTTATCATTTTCAATTTCTTCTGAAAGAAGAAAGATGTCGTTGTGTTCAGTGGCAGTTTCAATAATAATTTGGAGTTCTTCAGTGGAAAAAAAGGGTTCAATTAATTCCTGATCCTCAGACTCAGCACAAAGCGGGAATATATATATTGTTAAAAAAGCGATAAAAAAGCCCAAATTTTTGTATTTTTGTGTTTTTTTCATCATATTTCTCCGTTTTTCTGTCTTATAATTAAAATAAAAATGATATTTATAAGTTACATTATAATTATATCATAATTATAAATGATTTTACATATTTTAAATAATTAATAAATAAAATCCTAACAATTCATTATCACAGTTAATTTATAAAATTATTAGGAGGATTATTATGAAAATGAAAAATGTCATTAAAATCGGAGCGGTTTTATCTTTGTGCTTAGCATTAATTTCTTGCGCTCCAAAATCAGTATTAAGCGCAGATAAATCAACTGTAGCAGACGGTAAAGGGCAGGCAAAATATGTTTTTCTTTTTATCGGGGACGGCATGGCGATGCCTCAGATTAATGCTGCAGAAGTATTTTCAACAGCGCGTTCATCAAAAGATATTAGTATTACAAAGTTAGGCTTTACTTCTTTTCCTGTTACAGGTTTAACTACAACCCATGATGCAGGAACATTTATTACAGATTCTGCATCGGCAGGAACGGCGATAGCGACAGGAAATAAAACATTAAGCGGTGTTATAAATATGGATGCAGGGAAAACACAGAAATATAAAAATCTTGCAGAGTATGTAAAAGAATCTGGAAGGAAAGTAGGTCTTGTTACTACTGTAACTTTGAATCATGCAACGCCTGCTTGTTTTTACGGCTCTGTAGCATCCCGCAGCGATATGTATAATCTGGCGGTTCAGGCTGCAAACAGCAATGTTGATTATTTTGCCGGCGGAGCGTTTCAACAGAGAAGAGGCAGGAATAACGATCAAATTGATGCGATAGATATTGCTAAGCAAAACGGTTTTACTTATGTTGATACAAAGGCAGGCTTTGAAGCATTAAAACAAGGTGCAGGTAAAGTAATCGCTGTAAGCGAAAGATTACAGGATTCAGAAGCAATGCCTTATGAAATTGACCGTAAGCCCGGAGAGGTTTCCCTTGCAGATATGACAAGAAAAGGGATTGAATTACTTGATAATCCTAATGGATTTTTCATGATGATAGAAGGCGGTAAGATTGACTGGGCAGGTCATGCAAATGACGCGGGCGCAAATATACATGATGTGCTTGCAATGGATGCCGCAATCAGAGTTGCTGTTGAATTTGCAAAAAAGAATCCGAATAACACTTTAATAGTTGTAACAGGAGATCATGAAACAGGCGGTATGACCATAGGTTTTGCAGGAACACAATATAATACTTTCTTTGATAAAGTCGCATTACAAAAAAGATCGTATGTCGCTTTTGATGAAGAAGTGTTAAAACCTTACAAGAGCAAGACAGCATCTTCTGCTGCAACTCTTACAGATTTACTTCCTGCCATAAAAGAAGCATTCGGTATTGATTTTGATGCACTTACCGCTGTACAAAAACAACAGATAGAGTTTGCCTTTCAACGCACTATGGGCAATGAACAGATACGTTCCTTCGCAGAAGATCAATATTTATTATACGGCGGCTATGAACCCTTAACAATTAAATTAACACAAATAATGAATCAAAGCGCAGGTATAGGTTGGACAAGTTATGCGCATACAGGCGTTCCTGTTACAACTTTCGCAAGCGGAGTACATGAAGAAATTTTCGGCGGTTATTATGATAATACCGATTTATTCTTTAAGTTATCCAGTGCTATGAATATCAAGGTTAAATAGTCTTTTCCTCCAAATGAAAAGAATAAATTCAGTTAAAAAAGTTTTATCCTTCCTTGGCGGCTACAAAGAGTCAAGGAGGGATATTATTTTTATTCTGATAGCAGGAACACTGACTTTTTTTGCTCTGATAATACCTACAGGTTTTGAAGGAAGCGCGGTTCAAACAAATACTTTAAGAGCGAAGGTGCGCGTAACAGATGTAAACAATGACAGATTAAAAATAATAGGTCCTGTAAGGCAAGGCGATCAGCAACTTGAAGTAAAAATTTTATCAGGTAAATTTAAAGGGCATATTAAAACTTCCGCAAACCACCTGATGGGAAAAATGGAACTAGATAAGGTATATCTAAAAAACGATACAGCTTTTGCAGTGATTAATTTAAATGAAAACGGGGAAATTGCCTATGTTCAGGTAATGGATCATTACAGAACAGATAAAACAATATTTCTTGGTATTATGTTTATTTTATTTATGATTCTTATTATGGGGTGGATGGGGATAAAAACGCTTATCTCTTTTGTTTTTTCAGCTACTGCTTTAATACGCATTCTGTATCCTATGATCCTTAGAGGCTGGGATCCGATTATTGGCGCTTTGCTTATTACGCTTTTAATTACAGCTCTCACCTTATTTTTAGTAGGGGGGTTAACAAAGCGCGCATTAAACGCTTTTCTCGGAGCGGCAAGCGGTATTTTAATTACTTCGATACTTTCATTTGTCTTTACAAATTGGTTTAAAATCCACGGCGCGGTAAGGCCTTTTACGGAAACCTTATTGTTTACAGGTTTCGGTCATCTTAATCTGCCTCATCTTTTTATCGCAGGCGTTTTCATTGCAGCCTCAGGGGCGATGACAGACCTTGCTATGGATGTTTCTGCCGCAATGGATGAAATAAAAAACCAACAGCCTTTAATTACCCGTTTTAATCTTTTTAAATCAGGATATACAGTCGCAAGACAGGCGGCAGGTACAATGGCAACAACCCTTTTACTCGCCTATTCCGCAGAATATACGGCAATGATCATGGTATTCATTGCAAGCGGCGTTCCTTTGGAAAATGTAATAAACATGATATGGGTTTCCTCAGAAATAGTGCATACACTTGTCGGTTGTTTCGGTTTAATACTTGTCGCCCCTCTTACAGTTTTTGCAGGGTCGATCTTATTAGGTAAAACAAAAAGTTAAAAATTACTTCTTATTAAACACAAATACGCTTGGAAGACCGGGGTTTTTTAAGTGTTTGTGCGCGTCTTCCAGATGCTGCATGGCGCAGATATCCTGCGGATCGGCCGCTATTACTTTTTCAAAACGCTGAACGGCTGTTGCATAATCTTTCATGTGGTATTTACGCACCCCCGATTCAAAAACTTCTTTAGTGGCAAGGCGCGATTGTTTTACTTCAGGGGAAAGAGCGTCTAACATATCGAATAGGCCGATTACTTCATTAACGCCTGCCGCCTGTACCATACCGATAAAACGGTAGTTAAACTCATTTTCATGCCCTGCTAACTGGTTTAATGTATCGCGTGTAATAAGAAGCCCTGAACCTGTTTGTTTTGTAAGGCCTTCAATACGTGAAGCAAGATTGACGTTAGCCGAAATTACAGTGCTTGAAAGCCGCTCGTTTTCACCTACTATTCCCATCATAACAGAGCCGCAGTGAATCCCGACACCGATATTTATACCGTCTACGCCTATCGTTACTTGAGTGTTTGTGTCAACAACAAGCGTTTGATATAATTCGATTCCGGCGCGTACCGCGTCAATACCGTTGATAAATAAAGCCATTGCGGCATCCCCTATATATTTATCAACAAAACCATTATGTTTCCTGATGATAGGTCCCGCTATGCCTAAAATTTTATTTATAAAGTCAAAGTTTTCACGCGCTGTCATCATTTCAGAATTTACTGAAAAATAACGTATATCAAAAAATAATACGCTGATGTCTCGCTGTACATTGTCGCCTAATTTCATTTTTGTAATATCGGAAACCCCTAAATGTTCCATAAATTGCACGGGAACAAAGCGTATGGTAGATTCATTTAGACGGGTTATACGGTCAAATTGATGATGGAGTTCTTCCGCCATGCTGTTAAGCCCGTGACTCACCCTTCCAAGTTCATCGCGCGCTACATAAGAAACACGCGCTGTCCTGTCTCCGCTTGCAATGTTATGCAAAACTTTCCCTACAGCAGAGAGCTGTTTTATTATAAGTGAAAGTAAAATACAAAGCGTTAAAAGTATTATGACGCATACCGCGGCGACTATAAATGCGACATCCCTTTTTAAATTCGCATTCCCGATTTCATGACCTGTCATATCAAGCCCTATCTCGAACATACCCACTATTTTCCCGGAACTGTTATAAATCGGAACTTCTGCCGCCGCCCAATCGCCGTTATATTCTTCAAAAATAAATGTGAGGGCTTGCCCGCTCATGAAAGCCTCGTAATCTTCGCCTTCAAGAGCTTCTACAGGGCGGAAAAGATTTAATTCTTCGCAAGAAATAGCGACAACATATTCAAAATGATCCCCTTTGTATATTGCAGCATAATAACTTCTGTTCCATTTATCGGCATTATAACCTATGATCTCTTTAATGAATGTTAAAATCCTTTTATATTCATCGCTGTGAAAATCTTTGATAGAAGTAATACTGTCAATATCATCACCGTTTATTAATTTTGACGATAAAACCGCGAAACCTGTCATTTCATCAAATAAAAGGGTGTTTAATCTTTCTGTCATTATATTAAAGGTAACTGTAAAAACAACGATGAATGCGATTATTAAAAGAGGGATGATTACTACAGTCTGCTTTACAAAAAGAGAAACATAAAAATTAAGTATCCCTATAAATAATATGCAAAGACCTGCGATAAGCGCTAGAATTCCAAGCCCGAATGATATTTGAACGAATGTTATGCGCAATTTTTCTTTAATAGGGAGTTGAAGATCATCGTCAAAAGTAATAAATTTATTTCCGTCATACATCCATACCGTTTCACCGAATACGCCTGCAAAAGTGTTGCCTTGAAAACCAAAACCTTTAAGCGTGATCGCTTCCCCTTTATTAATCAATGGTTCGAAAAATATTTCAGGGACTATGCTTTGCAATGAATTTTCACCATTATCTGATATTATTCGGAATAATGAGTTTGACGCCATATCAAAGAAAATTAATTTTCCGTTATTGTCATAAAAAATATGCCAGGGAATAATACCGCCTTCATTTATACTCCAGTTAAAAGAAGAACGCAAAACAGGTTCGCCGCCGTTTATCACTTCAAAAATATCACCGTCCCGTAAAACATAGGCAAAGTTGTCCATATCTTTTAAGACAAGCTGTGCGACAAGAAAATTTTCAATCTTTCCGCTTGGAAAATCATAACTAAAAGTTTTTGTGTGTAATTGATCCCTGTATGTATCGTACATATAAAGGACAACTTCATCTTTATCTGTTTGTGAAAAAGTGAGTATACCGTCTTCGCATATAAATGATCCGAATTTATAAAAGAGCCTTGGGTTAGTGTAAACATCATTATAAATTATATTAAAAATATCTTTAACATAATTGCCGTTTTTATCATATTTTCTTATAATGTCCCTCTTTGTAAGTAATGCGTCATATTCGGCTTCAATTGTATAGAGATAGAGGTTTCCCATATCGTCAATCACCCCGTCAACGATACGGATATATTCATCGAATTTATCTATTTCGATTATATAAAGTATAACGCCGTCGGGTTGTAAGCAGACAAGGCGGAATGAACCGTTGTCAATTACATATAAATTGCCGTCCTTTTCGAATTTCGCCATAGCGGGCGCTGAGAAAGTTGTTGTTTGCTGGAAAGGTTTTTTATTAAGCACATCAAGATTGGAAAGGCATAAAAACAGGCTAAAGAGAAAAACCGCCATACAGACGGAAAATATTATCCATAAAGAAGACTTTTTCATAGATAAATAATAGATCATTTTTTCTTACTTAAAAAGAGGGTGTGACAGGAAAAAATAAAATTGACATAATGAACAAAAATGTTAATTTATAAAATTAATATTACCTTATAGTAAATAAAATTAAATATGAGGCTATTATTATGTCATTAATTAAAGTTGAGAATCTTGTAAAAAATTATGATTATTACTCAAAAGAGCAAGGTTTGCGGAATTCCTTTAAAAATATATTTAAAAGGAATAAGCTTATTAAAGAAGCGGTTAAAGGGATTTCTTTTAATATTTCTGCCGGTGAAATTGTAGGGTTTATCGGCCCTAACGGTGCCGGAAAAACAACCACATTAAAAATACTTTCCGGTATTATTTACCCCACATCGGGGGTTGCGCTTGTAGACGGTTTTACGCCTTGGGAAAGAAAAAAACAATTTAAAATGAACTTTTCCATAGTTATGGGGCAGAAAACACAGCTTAATTGGGATTTGCCCGCGCTTGAAACCTTTTATCTTAATAAGCATATTTATGAAATTAAAGACGCGGATTATAAAAGCTCTCTTAATGAATTGACAGAACTTCTTGAAGTCGGGGACCTTGTAAAAAAGCAAGTCCGCAGATTATCGCTTGGTGAAAGAATGAAAATGGAATTTATCGCCGCATTGCTTCATAGACCTAAAATTCTTTTTTTGGATGAGCCTACTATAGGATTGGATCTTATCTCGCAAAAGACCATAAGGGATTTTATTAGGCATTATAATAAAATGACAAATGCGACCATTCTTTTAACAAGCCATTATATGAACGATATTGAATCGCTTTGCAAGCGTTCAATAATAATCAACGAAGGTGTAATTGCGTATGACGGAAATTTATCCAATATAAGCGGTGATTTAAGTATAGAAGATGCAATCACTCAGATTTATAAAAACGGAGCCGCGGCAGTTGCATGAAATCTTTAAGTAAATATAAAGCTGTTCTGTCTCAGGGGATACAAGGCGCGATGGAATACAGAGCTGATTTTCTCTTCGGCTTATTCAACGGCTGTTTCGGAATTTTTATTCAATTTTTCTTATGGACTGCGATTTACGGCGGAAGCCGGGAAAATTATCTTTATGGTTATAGTTATCCGCAAATGGTTGTTTATGTAATTATGGCAGGCATAATTACAAAAATAGTATCAACAGATTTTCATTATGATGTCGCATTTGATATAAAAGAAGGGACCTTGAACAGATTTTTAACACAACCGATTTCATATTTCCCTTACAGGATATTTGATTTTTTCGGAAGAAAAATATTCCAGCTATTAATTATTTTGATAGTCTGCGCAGGCGTATTGGTTTTTACCCATTATATGTTCGGAGCTGTGTTTAAAGTATATGATATTTTAATCGCTCTTTTAATACTGCCTTTATCTCTTTTATTAAATTGCGTCTTATTTTTTTGTATTTCAACCGCCGCATTTTGGATGACTGAAGCCTGGGGGGTGTTTGACGGTATGGGTGTAATTTCAACAATATTAAGCGGGGGGATGTTTCCCTTAAGTGTTTTTGGGGAATCGGCTCTTGTAATATTTAAATTTCTGCCTTTTCAATATGTAATATATTTTCCTTTAAATATAATCTGCGGGAACGCTCAAAGAGAAGATATAATTTTTGGAATATGCGCGCAAATTATCTGGATATTGCTTCTTTATATTCTCGCAAAACTTTTATGGAATGCCGGAATGAAAAAATATATTGCGGCAGGAGGATGAAATGTTATCTGAAATTAAAAAACATTTAATGATATATTTTCATTTGGCTAAGGTCAGCATTATGCAGCAAATGGAATATAGATTTAATTTTATATTAGCGATAATTGTTGAAACTATATGGGTTATGTCAAAATTTATTTATGTTTTTATCACTCAAAAAACAGGAGGGATGATCGGCGGCTCGACACCTGATGAAATTATGCTTTTTATCGGGACCTTTATGATACTGACGGCAATCTTTCTTGGATTTTTTTCAGGAGGATTTAATTATATCTCTTGGGGCGTAAGGCACGGCGAATTTGATATGTTAATTCCAAAACCCGTTTCCCTTATGTTTATCTCAACACTAAGGTGGCTGGAAATCTCAAAACCTATCCCTAATATAATTGCGGGTATTACATTAATTTACATTGCATGGAACAGGATAGGTTTATCTGCCGGTATCGTTAATATCCTTCTTTATATTTATTTTATTTTCAGCGGGATTATTGTTACATATTGTATTTATCTAATCCCTCATGTGCTTTCTTTTTGGACGGTAAAAACTTATCAAATAGCGGAAATCTCTTACAGGTTATGGGATTTTAATAATATGCCTATGCAGATTTATAATAAATGGTGGCAGCGGGTTGGCATTTTTTTATTACCGGTATTTGTTATAACAAATTTTCCTGTAATGGCGTTATTTGAAAACTTGCCTGTAATTTATATGATTTGGGGGATTATTATCCCTGTAATTCTATTTATTTTAATAAGGAAATTTTGGAAGACCGCGATTAAAAGATATAGCAGCGCGGGAGGGTAGAGCAAAGAACGATTAAAAATGAACAATTGATAATTATTATTAATTATTATAATATTATTTCATGAAATTAAATAAAGGTATTTCTTTACTAATTGTTTTCTTAATCTATGCGGTATCTTTCGGTATAGGAGCTGTAGTTGTAACTGTACTTTCAGCAGACGGAACTTCATGTTTAACGCTCTGCTTAACACCGCTGTCAGCGCTTTTTATCGCTAATATTGCCGCTACAATTATGGTTTTTATTTTTAACTTGATTTTAAAAAACGCCAGTATTTACGATCCGTACTGGAGCGTGCAGCCTTTATTTATTATAGGTGTCATTTTCTGGCGCTTTAACCCCGGTTTTCAACTTCTGCACTTGATTGTTTTAGTTCCTCTTGCTTTTTGGTCTTTAAGATTGACGGTTAACTGGATGATTGGTTTTGATAATTTAAAATGGGAAGATTGGCGATACAAAATGTATAAAACAAATTACCCTAAAATCGCGCAGTTGCTTGTATTCACAGGCATAATGATGATGCCGACAATTTTAGTGTTTCTTGGAACAATTCCAATTTGGTATTTTTTAAATGTTCAGGAAATTCAAACACAAGGGATTATTTTTTCGGCAATCGGAGGTTTAATAATAACCTCAGGCACGCTTCTTGAATTATTTGCGGATATACAAATGCGCCGTTACAAAGCACGACCTGATCGAAGCTCTTTCATAGACGAAGGTTTATGGCGCTATTCGCGTCATCCCAATTATCTTGGTGAAATCCTGATATGGGTCGGAGTTTTCTTTGCAGGTCTTATTAATTTCCATGTAATAAATATTGCAGGCTTTCTGCTTATTTTTCTGTTATTTAGGTTTATCAGTATTCCAATGATGGAAAAGCATATGTTGGAAAAAAGCGCAGAATACGCGGATTATCAGAAAAAAGTAAATTTACTTTTTTTCGGGATGAGGAGAGGGTAGGCTTCCCCGTCAAATATATTTACTCGCCTGCGCCTTCCACATTTCTGTATATTTTCCGTTTAATTTTAATAATTCGTCATGAGCGCCTTCTTCGATTATTTCCCCCTTATCCAACATATAAATTTTATCGGCGAGTTTTGTTGTAGATAATCTGTGTGAAATAAAAACAACAGACCTTTCCCGCGCCGCCAAATTCATAGATTTATTCATTTGGTATTCGGCGATAGGGTCTAAGGCGCTTGAAGGCTCATCTAAAATAATTAGATTCGAAGGTTTGTAAAACACCCTTGCTGTAGCGAGTTTTTGGCTTTCACCTCCTGAAAGGGCTGTGCCTGTTTCGTCAAACTCTCTTGTCAGTTGGGTTTTAAATTTATCTTTCATTTCATCAAAGCGTGATTTAAAACCGCTCAATTTTACCGATTTTTGGAGCAGATCAAAATCGGCTTTTTGTAAATCCATAATAATATTTTCTTCAACGCTTGCGGCATAGATTCGGTAGTCTTGAAAAATTGTCCCGATTAATTCGCGGTATTCTTCTAAATTAAATTTTCGGATATCTATTCCGTCCAGAGTTATGCGCCCTTGCGCCGGATCATAAAGACGCATAAGCAGTTTAATAAGGGTTGTTTTACCTGCGCCGTTATAGCCTACAAGGGCGATTTTATCTTTAGGGTTTATGGTAAGATTGATATTTTTGAGGATATAGTCCTGGCTTTCTGTATATCTGAAATAAACATTTTCAAAAGATATTGTTTTAATTTCTTTAGGAAGAGGCAGGTTTTCCGTACTTTTTATTTTTGTTTCATAATTTAAAAAATTGCGTATCTTATCTATATACAATGCGTTTTCCACCGCTTGAGGCAGTAATTCGGAAAGCACAATCATACTTTTGCGCATTGAACCTGCAACACCCCATAAAATAAATAAAGAGCTGAATGACATTGTTTTTTTTACTACTGTCATAAAAATTAAATATGAAAGATATATTCCGTCAAAAATAAAATCATTAAATAAATATTCAGATAAGAAATTTAAACCCCATTTTTTCTTTGTTACAGTTTTTCTTGCCGCGAAAATATTTTTATTTGTATCATTAAAATCTTCATGAAGAGGGTTTGAAATATTTTTATTTAATCTTAATTCTTTAGCATAATCATTTAGATAAAAAACCCTGTGAAGGTAGGCTCTTTTTCGGATAAAAGGGGTTTCTGTTAATCTTACTTTAAAATCCAGTTTACTCATTATCTTGCCGAAAATAAATCTTGCTATGAATGAAATAATAACAAAAATAAACGAGACAGGATCATTTAAAATAAAATAAGTACCGTATGCAAAAAACATAACAAGACCTGTAATTATTTTATTAATTAATTGCGCAGTCCTTTCTATGGCGTTTTTTGATTCAGATACAGATAAAACAAATTCATTGTAGTACGCAGGATCATCATAACAGGATAAATCGATTGTTTTCGCTTTATTATAAAGTAAAAGTTTTAATTTTTGTTCTGATTTTACCCTGAATACCGGTATAATATAACCGTGCGCGATAGATGAATAAAAACCGGAAAATACCTGCAAGCCGAGTATAAAAATAATTACACGTAAAACTTCGCTGAAATCGCGTCCGAACTCAACAGAGTTTAATACAAAACTTACCCCGAAGGTCCATAAAACAAAGTTCATTCCATGCCATCTTACAGCGTCAAAACATTCCAGTATAAAGAAAAAAGGGGAGGCGGAAAAAACGGTTTTAATCATAAACCAGTTATGTTTTAAAGTTTTGCTTAAGGGCATTTTGATTTTATCGTTCATTGCTCATCCTTATATACATCATTATCATCAGGCTGATAGTTTTTCGCTTGTTTGATAAACATGTCGGCATATTTTCCCTTATTCGCCATCAGTTCCATGTGAGTGCCTCTCTCAATTATTTCGCCGTTTTCAAGCATAAACACTTCTTTAGCGTTTTTTACAGAAGAAAGACGGTGGGATATAAAAATCATGAAATTATCTTTGCTCTCTTCTAAAATACTTTCGAATAATTCATATTCTGCAATCGGGTCAAGCGCGCTTGAAGGCTCGTCAAACACTTTTATCGGCGCGGGATTTGCAAAAGCGCGCGCCACCGCTATCTTTTGAAACTCTCCTCCCGAAAGAACCTGCCCGTTTTCATCAAATTCCTTTGTTAAAACAGTATTTATCCCTAAAGGAAGGCTGTTAATTTTTTCTATTACGCGGGAGCGTGTTAAGGAGTTAATAACAAGATCGTCAGGTTTCTCTCTTAACCTGCCCATTAGTACATTTTCTTTTACAGTTCCTGCAAATATTTTATAATCTTGAAATGCAGCGGCGAATAAATTACGGTACGCTTTCAAGTTATAATCTTTTATGTTAATTCCGTTAACAAAAATTCCACCTTCTGTAGGGTCATAAAGCCGGAATAATAATTTAACGATAGTCGATTTCCCGGCGCCGTTATGCCCGACCAATGCGATTGACGATTTATCAGTCATTAAAAATGAAAGGTTTTTTATAACCGGTATACCGCTTTTATATTCAAAACTTACATTTCTAAATTCAATACTTGTAATTTTTTCTTCAGGGATAAGCCCGCTTTGATTTTCCGCAATGCTTTCTTTATGACTCATAAATGAACGTAAATTATGCAAAAACATACCGTTTTTACTGCATTCCATCAAATTATTAGCGCTGTTTATCAGCGCCCAGGAAGCAAGCCCCATCATGCTGACAAGAACCGCAAATTGGCTTAAAACTAAAGTCTTTGCAACTAACGCGCAGTAAGCGCCATATAAAAGAATCCCTTCAAAAATAATAGGGTAGGAAAAATAATATTGACCGAAACTCAGCGCGGTATTTTTCCACCGGTATTTTTTATATGTATCCGCTGTATTTGCGGCCGCTTTCTTGTATGTGTTTTCCAATACATTATAAATTTGCGAAAGGCGCATTTCCTTAGAATAGTCCGCCAGATACATTACACGGTTTACATATTCGGTTCTTCTTGTGAAAGGTGTATTCTCTCTATAAATACGAAGATTTATTTTGTTTAATATTGTGCCGAATACATAATTACCGATAAATGGGGAAATAACAAATAATATCAGCTTCTTGTCAATTTGAAACATCGCTGTATAGGTTATCATTGCCGCGCTGAGAGCCGCGAACACTTCAAATAAAAGACGTGTTGTTTGAATAATCTTGTCGCTTGCGCCGTCTACCGCCATTGTATATTTATCGTAAAAAGAGCTGTCTTCATAACAGGCAAGTTCAACATTCTCGGCTTTACGGTATATTTCGCCGTATAACTTTGAATAAATATTTACATCATCTAAAGGGATAATTACATTTTTTACATAAGTATCATAAAGGGCGATTATAAACATAACAATGCAAACAATGATGATATAAGTAAAAATAGTAATAAAAGGCGTTTCATTTTGAATTGCGCCCGCAATGTAGCGCATAAAAAAAGTACTGAAAAACATCCATGTCATATAACCGCATAAAGCGGTAAGCGCCATATGTATGACGCGCCTTCTGCTGATTTTCCAAAGCATTTTAATTGCGAATATATTATTTAATACCGTTTGCCTTAAAGTAAGGTCTTTTTCTTTTTTCAATTGTTTCCCCGTAAAAAAGAGTTACTGAATATTATTTCTTATATCATAATTAATAGAGAAATAATTAACATTTTTGATTATAGAAATAAAAATATTAATCCGCTTTGTTTAAAATATAAACTTTAATAAAAATACCTTATAATTTATCATTAAAATAAAATATAATAATGAACATTTTTGATCATTTTTAAATAAAAAAAATTTATAAAAAATTATAAAAAACTCTTGACTAATATATGAATATTTGTTATAAATATCATAAGGAAAATATGTAATGATAAATATGCGTAATTATAGCGAGCCTAAAGAGGCAAGTTACCCGCAAAAGAAAGCTCTTGGACCTATCCCGTACAGCCGTACAGGAGAGCTCTGCCCGGTCACTGATCATTTAATTTCTAATGCATCAGTCTATTCTGACACAGACGGAGCCGGTTTTGGAGATAATAAATTAAAACTTGGATTGTTATTCTTATGTTAATGGATATAAGGATTATATGGCGGTTCAAGGCTTTGGCTTTGAACCGCTTTTTTTTTAAGCAACGGAGTAAAAAGTGTTAAAAAATAATGAGTTAATAAGAAATATATTGATAGAGATAGAAAATAATGTAAGTAAAGGTATTGATGCAAAGACGCTTGCAAGAAAATTCACTCTATCGGAAGGTCATTTAAGAAGGCTGTTTAGGTATACGATCAACCAAACGATAGCAAGTTACATAAGATCGTGTAAACTTAAAGCCAGTATTAATGATCTTATAAAAACAGATACTAATGTTATAGATATCGCTTTAAAATACGGGTTTGATTATGAACAATCATATATCAGGGCATTTAAAAGAGAGTTCGGGAAAACGCCGGGAAATGTCCGTAAATCAAACGAATCAAGCGAGAGCGGGCTTTCCGCTTGATAAGGAAAATGATATAGACAAAACGCTAAAATCCTTTAATTCTGTTTCCAAACAACATATTCTGATAACACCTAAGACATCCGGGAAACATTCCGCCTTCGGATTCATTTATTGCTTTTCGGAAACTGTTTGCACGATCTCCGTTAACTATTTCTTTAAAGGATTGGTTTTTAATATTTCCGATTATATAATCAGGATAATCAGCGCAGAAATGGACATCGCCGTTGTAATTTACATTCGCCTGACACCAGGGGACAACGCAGTGGTTACGTACCGGGGTTTCCAGTTCGGAATAGTAAATATGTGTTTTTTCAGGGTTTAAAGCCGGGACTGTGATTACAGGGTGACCGTAATTATTATTCTGTATGTCCTGTAAGATACTGTAAAGTTTTCTTCCGTCTATCCCTAAATTATAACCTGTGTTATATGCTTCAAGGCAATCAATGTCGGTGCTAAGTTTTTCTTGCATGAATTGTTTTTGCGCTTCAACTATATTGTCGTTAGTGTATGTACCTAAATTGTAAATATGCAGATCAAGATCATATTCTTTACTTGCTTGCGCAAGATTCGCTAAATCTAAATAATTTTTATTTGTAACAACTGTAACGACTCCCAACAATGGAAATTTAGATTTTTGTTTTTTCTTTTCATTGTTGATTGCTTTAAAACCGGCAATAACCTTGTCATAAGTGCCTTTACCGCGCAATTCGTCGTTTACTTCCCGAAAAGCGTCAAGAGAGACAAAGATGGTGCTCCATCTGTCGCGGACTATCGTTTCCGCGTGTCTCTCCATTAGAGTGCCGTTAGTGTTAACTGTAACAACAAGCCCTTTATCTACCATGTATTTGCAAAGAGGGATAATATCGGGATAGAGAAAGGGTTCCCCTCCCCATACATAAACAATAGGATTCTGAGGGGCGATTTCATCAGCAAATTTTTTCCATGTTTCAAGAGGCAGTATTTTTTTATTTTCTTCCGCCGCGCAGGCGTTCATTACGCCTTTATCGCCGTATTGCCCGCACATAACGCAGCGGAGATTGCACGCGCCTGTTACTTTAAAGTAGACAAGCGCGAGGTTTTTATAATGATTGAATCCGAAATTTTTTTTTAGTAAATGTCTTGATTTACCTAATTTCCAAAATGATTTACTGACTTTTGCAAACAATCCAAAGTTTGTTTTAAACAGTGTGGGAATAACCGAATAATTATTTCTCACGCCTGTCCTGCTGAGCCTAAAACATTTTGATTTTTATGCATATAAAGTTTTTTAAGCTCGTCTCTTGCAGGTCCGATTATTTTACGCGGGTCAAATTCTTCAGGCTGTTCAATTAAAATTTTGCGGATGATGGCGGTCATTGCAAGCCGTCCGTCAGAATCGATATTGATCTTGCAAACCGCGCTTTGCGCCGCTTTGCGTAATTGATCTTCAGGAATACCTACAGAGTCAGAAAGTTTGCCGCCGAATTTTTCGATCATATGCACATATTCAATGGGGACTGAAGAAGAACCGTGCAAGACAATGGGGAAGCCCGGTATTTCTTTTTCTACTTTTTCAAGGATATCGAAACGCAAGGGAGGCGGTATAAGTATCCCGTTAGCGTCTTTTGTGCATTGGGAGGGTTTAAACTTAGCGCGCCCGTGGCTTGTACCGATTGAAATAGCAAGAGAATCAACCTTTGTTTTACTGACAAAATCGACAACTTCAGACGGCTCTGTATAATGGCTGTGTTCTGAAGAAACATCGTCTTCTACGCCTGCAAGAACACCCAGTTCCCCTTCCACTGTAACATAGTCTTTTTGCGAATGTGCAAACTCACATACTTTTTTTGTAAGTTCGACATTTTGATCATACGGGAGATGCGAGCCGTCAATCATTACAGATGAAAAACCGGTCTCGATACAATCCTTGCAAATCTCAAAAGAATCGCCGTGATCAAGGTGTAAAACGATGGGGATGTCATATCCCAATTCGTGTGCATATTCTACCGCGCCTCTAGCCATATTGCGGAGGATATTCTGATTGGCGTACTTTCTCGCGCCGGATGAAACTTGAAGGATTACAGGCGATTTTGTTTCCACGCAAGCCATGATGATAGCCTGCATCTGTTCCATATTGTTAAAATTATATGCCGGAAGAGCATATTTTCCCGTAATTGCTTTTTTAAAAAGGTCCTTAGTATTAACTAGACCCAATTCTTTATAACTGGTCATTATTTTACTCCTTAGAATGGTTTTATCAAATAATAGAAGTATTTTACCCTTTTCGTCAACTGGTTTTTAATTAGTTTCATCTGAGGTATTATACTCAGTTTTTTACTATATACATTCCAACTTTAATTTAACCACAGCTCTGACAGCCCGCGCTGCATCTTCGCTTATATTACAGCGTTCCGCCATTTCTTGCGGTTCGCTCATCGCGATGTTTTCAAGCGAACCGTATGATTTCATAATGGCAAGTGCGCGTTTAGGGCCTATCCCTTCAACAGATTCAAGTATGGGGAAAAATAAATCTTTAGCTCGCAGTCTCTGATTAAAACCTGTAGCAAAGCGGTGGCACTCATCGCGTACATATTGTAAGACTTTCAAGGCTTCCGACTGTCTTGGTAGAATTACCGGTTCTTTCGCTTGGGGCAACCATAATTCTTCATCGCGTTTTGCAAGCCCTACGATGCCGCAATCTATACCCAGATCGTCTAACACTTCCTTTGCAGCGTTCACCTGCCCTATACCGCCGTCAATAAGTATTAAATCAGGTAAATCTTTTCCTTCGTGTATAAGCCGTGAATAGCGCCGCTTTACCGCTTCGCGCATGGCGGCATAATCGTCTATAATGCCGATAACAGTCCGCAATTTAAAATAACGGTAATTCTTGCGGTCAGGCACACCGTTTTTAAAAGAAATTAACGAAGCGACAGGATGTTTGCCGTCAAGTTGGGCTATATCAAACCCTTCAATACATTCCGGTCTTGTTTCCAAATTAAGGACAGTCATTAGTTCATCTAAAGCAGGACCTGCGCCTCTTTCCTTCAGCCTTTTACGTAAATCTTCTTCCGCATTTAAACTCGCCATAGCGAGGATTGCTGTATGATGTTTTTCTGACGGGGAAATAAGTTCAGGAATGTATCCGAATTTTAAGTTAAACCAATTTTTTAAAAGAGAGAAATCGATTAGGGACTCGGGACTTGGGGTTAGGGACTCGGGACTTGGGACTTGGGACTTGGGACTTGGGACTTGGGACTGGGGACTTGGGGTTAGGGACTCGGGACTTGGGACTTGGGACTCGGGACTCGGGACTCGGGACTTGGGACTTGGGATTTGGGACTTGGGACTCGGGACTTGGGACTCGGGACTTGGGATTAGGGACTCGGGATTTTTGTTTAATATCACTGTTCCCCGTTCCCTAGTCCCCAGTCCCCGTTCCCTAGTCCCCAGTCCCCGTTCCCTAGTCCCCAGTCCCCGTTCCCTAGTCCCCAGTCCCTGTTCCCTAGTCCCTAGTCCCCGTTCCCCGTTCCCTGTTCCCCATTCCCCGTTCCCTAGTCCCTTTCTTCCTGTTTGGAAAAAAATCTTTGCGGGCGGAGGTCTTCCCGGATCGTAATAAGTTGTAATAAATACTTCAAGCGACTCTTTCTCATCTGCGGCTGAGCGTGTGCGGAATAAATCGCGCCCTGTCATTTTTCCGCCGCGCATGGCAAAGACTGTAAAAGTTGCAAGCACGCCTTCTTGTGCCCAGGCAATATAATCCCTGTCTTCGGGGTTATGATCTTCTACCGCGTTTTCTTCTCTTGTGAGGTTTTCAATAGCTTTAATGGCATCCCTAATTTGCGCGGCCCCTTCAAACTGCATCAAGCGTGCCGCTTCGTGCATTTTTGCTGTTAAGTCGATGATTAGCGCGTCTGTGTCGCCGGACAGCAGTTTTTGAACACGCTGTACATGGAGGGAATATTCATCCGCTGTTATTTTATTACAACAGGGCGCAAGGCATCGTTGTATATGATAGTACATACAAGGGCCGTTTTTTTTTATTTTTTTGCATTTACGTAAGGGGAAAAGTTTATCGATTGTTTCAAGCATAGCGTCCACTGCCCATACGTTTGGGAAAGGCCCATAGTATATGCTTTTATCTTGAATTATACGCCGTGTTTTAAAAATACGGGGGAAGTCCTCGTAGGTCAGGCGGATTACAGGATAGGTTTTACCGTCTTTTAAGTTGATATTATATTTAGGTGAATGTTGTTTGATAAGCGTGTTTTCCAGTATAAGCGCGTCATATTCGTTTTTTGCAATGATTGTTTCTATACTGTATACATGGCGGATTAAAGTAGCGGTTTTTATATCTTTTTCCCCTGAAAAATACGATCTTAACCTGTTTCTAAGCGATTTTGCCTTACCTACATAGATGATGCTGTCATCTTGAGCTTTCATAATATATACCCCCGGTTCCTGAGGGGAGTCAGCGATAACAGCTTTTAATTTTGCGTTTGGATCGCTTTGCTTGTAATTTTCTGAATTTATTTGACTTTCCATATCAATTTTTGCCGATATTTATAGAAAATACCCTTGAATTGGGGCAAAAAATAAGGTGATCATGAAAAAACTGTTTGTTTTCATATACTTAGTATACATCGGACTTCTTGTTTGCGGTAGTGTATTTGCAATCGGGGAAAGAACGATTAATCTGGGAGGCGCAGAAACCTGGATTAGTACGGAAACCAGAGCCGGTCTTATCGAAATAAAGGATGTCAGACCTAATCCTGTTTTGCTCCTTTCTTCTTCTTCTAACGGAAATTTAATTCCGGCAGGAGTTCAGCAACCTTTGTTTGCGCCTCTAAGGGAATCGTCTCTTGACCTTTCAATTTCTTTTGATGAAAGAGACCCTCGTCTTTTTAAAGACGGTAAAAACCGATACAAAGTGACAACGCATGAAAATGTAAGATCTGCCGGAGTCCCTTATGCAAGAAGCGGGCAGGGTGCGGTATTATTCGGTAATACCGGCGCTGTAACAGTTGTTCCACATAACAGTGACGCTCTTTTTGCATCAGGCAAAAAGATTGATGATTTTACGATTGAGTTTTGGCTGTATCCGCAAAACATGGAAAACGGAGAGAAAATATTAACCTGGCTTACACCTGTTTCCAATACAACTCAGAAGATTCAATGTATTTCTTCACGTAACAGATTACATTGGTCTTTTATAAATTTTTTCTCATCCCCTGATCCGGCAAATTCTGTTTACGCTCAAACTCCTTATATGAATATAGAATTTGCAGGTAACGCGCCGGTAATCCCTAAAACATGGAGCCATCATTTAATCCGCTTTGATTCAATTACAGGATTGATTGAATATCTTGTAAACGGAGTAAGCGAAACAATTGTTTATGCGACAAAAACAGGCAGGGAAAATATCGATGTTTACACGCCTTTTATACAAGAAGGCGGTTTTTTTACACTTGGGGAAAGTTTTTCAGGGCTTATTGATGATTTTAGAATTTACAATGCTTGCGCTCAACGTTCTGTAATGCAGAAGTATCCTTCTTACGGCGGCAGAATGGAAACAAGAGCTATCGATCTTGGAAATAATGCATGCAGTGTAGTAAAGGTCAATGTAAGAGGCGGCAGAACAAGCGTTACAAGGGCAAATAATAAAGCGGTTACAAGCGTTTCCGCAAGCAGCGTCAGAGCTAATACAGTTGTAAATGAATTCCGTGAGAACGGGAATTTTCTTTTCGCAGATGATTCTCAATTAAATTTCTTTATCCGCTCCAGTTTAAATCCCTATTTAATTAATAATTCTCCATGGAAAAGGTTTATTCCGGGGGTAGATATTTCCGGTATTGACGGGCGTTATGTGCAAATAGCGGTGGATTTTTACCCTTCATCTGACGGCGAAATCAGCCCTTATCTGGAAGGGATACAGATCGTCTATATGCCCTCAGAGCCGCCTCTCCCTCCCCGTAATCTTATCGCTTCTGCGGTTGACGGAGGCGTCAATCTCAGGTGGAGGCATAGCGCGAATATCGATACAACAAAGATTGAAACATCAGGCTACCTTGTTTATTACAGCGCGATAAGGGATGAACTTTTCGGAAAAGACGCTTCTTTAGGGTCTTCCCCGATAGATGCGGGAATGACTGACAGGCTTTTTATTGAAGGCTTAAAAAACGGGACTCTTTATTATTTCAGGGTTGCGGCGTACAACCGCGTAAGCGGTGAAAGCGTTAATATAGGTGAATTTTCCGCAGAAGCGACAGCTCGTCCGCTTACAGGTCTTTAATAGTTGATTTTTATATTTCTGTTGTTTTATAATTACAATATATGCACGAAAAGGGTTTATTTACAGCGCGTTTTTGGGGAGTACGGGGCTCTATTCCTTGCCCGGGACCGGATACAGTTGTTTACGGGGGAAACACATCATGTATCGAGATACGTGTTAACGGCCGCCTTTTTATTATTGATTTCGGCTCCGGTGCTCGTCTTCTCGGCGATTGGCTGATTGCAAATGACCTTAAAAAAAACGGAAAATTAAGCGCAGATGTTTTTATAACGCATACCCATTGGGATCATATAATGGGTTTTTTAATGTTTTCCCCTATTTATATCCCTAATGTTGAATTGCGAATAACAGGGCATTCACCTGACAGTGACAGCTTAAAAGGTATTTTCGAAGCGCAATTTTCGCATAATTTCTGGCCTGTAAGTATTGATGAGCTGACCGCTTCAATAGAATATAAAAAAATAAAAGAAACCTCTATTGATTATGAAGGAGGGCTTACTGTTACAAGTATTTTCCTTAACCATCCTTCAGATTGCCTCGGTTATCGTTTTGATTATCAAGGCAAGTCAATCGCCCTTATTTTTGATCATGAACATAGTTCTGCCGAAGTAAACAAAAAAATTACAGGTTTTGTAAAAAACGCTGATTTATTAATCCATGACGCTCAGTATACGGATGAAGAATATCCCGCTCACACAGGCTGGGGGCATTCCACAATGGAACACGCTGTAAAAACAGCTGATGAAGCCGGTGTAAAAAAGTTGATTTTATTCCATCACGACCCTTCTCATACAGACAGCCAGTTGGAACAATTTGAAAAAAGATTTGCAGGTAACAAGATGGAAATTGTAATGGCGAAAGAGGGCATGCTCTTAGATGTGTAATTCTTTTGTTACTGTTTCTCTATATTAAAAAAAGAATTTATTTTATAAGCGCCAATCCACGCCGAGTTTTTCCGATATCCCTTTCATTTCAGCATAAGTTTTTTCGTTAACAGGTATCTGTCCGTTGATTCTTGTGTTTAACAACTCTGTTTCTTTTTCACCATGCGTGTAGATACGGTCGCAGCCTTCCGCTTTTTTGCTGTCGCGCAGTTCCTGTAAAAACTTTGACATATTTTCTTTTATTAAGTTTTTTTCTCCGAAAATACCGTAATCTATCGCCATAAAATAGTGGCAGATTCCTGTGTGCCCCTTCTTTCTGTTAACATGATTTGATGTTAAACCGCCAGAGATTACCGCGGAAAAAAGATCGACAATTACGCCTAAACCGTATCCCTTGTGCCCGCCGTTTAAAACACCGAGCCCTCCGAGCGGCGCGATGCCTCCGCCTGTTTTTGCGATTATGCTGTCGATTACTGTTGCCGCGTCATTGCATGGTTTGCCATTTGAATCAAGCGCCCAGTTGTCAGGCAAGGGCGTGTTTGTTTTTCTAAAAACTTCTAAAGTGCCGCGCGGGACAACGGTTGTGCTTGCATCATAAGAAAAGATAAAAGGGACAGCGGGCATTGCAAGGGCAAGCGCGTTTGTCCCTGTCATCGCCTCCGATCCGAAGGTAGGCACGCAGATCGCTTCGGTGTTAGTCATGCATACGCCGATTAAATCCTGTGAGGCCGCCATCTCTGTATAATACCTTGCAATACCGTAATGATTTGAATTGCGTGTTGTGATCATTCCGCAGCCTGAAGTTTTCGCTTTTTCAATGGCAATCTTCATCGCTTCCACGCCTGAGAGCTGCCCCATGCGTTTATTCGCTTCGATACTCGCCGATATTTGCGTCTCATGAATAATCTGCGTTCTTGCAGATACATCAACCTGCCCTGATGTTATTTCATCATGATAACGGATAAGCCTTTGCACGCCGTGCGATTCAATCCCGTATAGGTCAGCTTTTATTACCACATCGCTGATTATTTTACTTTCTTCGATAGAGAAACCGTAAGCGCGGAATAATACTTCGCAAAAATTCCGCGCTTTAGCTGTATCTATTTGCAGATAATTGACAGTTGTGTTTATGTTATCTGTCATTTTATCCTATAGCTTTTTTTAATTCATCAACTTTATCTGTTTTTTCCCAGGGGAATTCAGATCGCCCGAAGTGCCCGTAAGAAGCTGTTTTTTGATAAATAGGTTTACGCAGATCCAAGGTTTTGATGATTCCTGCAGGGCTTAGATCAAAAACTTTTGCCACAGCTTTTTCAATTTGTCTTTCATCAACTTTGGCTGTACCGAAGGTATCTACCATAATTGAAACAGGGAAGGGTACTCCGATTGCGTAAGCGAGCTGGATTTCGCATCTTTCTGCAAGTTTTGCAGCTACTATATTTTTTGCTACATAACGCGCCGCATAAGCCGCAGAGCGGTCAACTTTAGTCGGGTCTTTGCCGGAGAATGCGCCGCCGCCGTGCCTTCCCATACCGCCGTAGGTGTCAACGATGATTTTACGCCCTGTAAGCCCAGAGTCCCCAAAGGGGCCGCCGATTACAAACCTGCCTGTGGGGTTAATATAATAATTTGTTTTTTTATCTAACAGCCCTGTCGGTTCAAGAACGGGTTTTATTATTTTTTCGATGACAGTTTCTTCTATTTCTTTATATGTTACATTGGGATCATGCTGATGCGAAATAACTACAGTGTCTATGCGGACAGGTTTATATCCTTCATATTCGATTGTCACCTGGCTCTTTGAATCCGGGCGCAGCCATTTGATTACATCAGTCTTGCGGAGTTTTGAAGCGCAAAGAAGCAGTTTATGCGCCAGCATGATAGGCATGGGCATAAGCTCCTTGGTTTCATTACACGCATAGCCGAACATCATCCCTTGATCGCCGGCTCCCTGCTGTCCTTTGAATTTTTTCAAACCTGTGCCGGAAACGCCCTGAGAAATATCCGGGGACTGGTTATGAACCATGCTTAAAACAGCCATTGAATTGTAGTCAAGACCGAAGGAAGGGTCTGTGTAACCGATCTGTTTGGCTACTTCGCGGATTATATGCGAAAATTCCACATAAGTGCTGGTTGTTATTTCCCCGCCGACTAAAACAAGGGATGAGGAAGCGAAAGTTTCGCATGCAACGCGGCTTAAAGGGTCGTCTTTAAGGCAAGCATCCAAAATCGCGTCAGAAATTTGATCGCAGAGCTTGTCGGGATGCCCTTCCCCCACCGATTCTGAAGTAAAAAAATAACGTGATGACTTCATAAATAACTCCTATTTGAGCCGCGCGAGCGGCGATGTAAATCGAAAACACCGCACCGCGGTGTTATAACTCCTATATAAGCCGCGTGAGCGGCGATGTAAATCGAAAAACACCGCACCGCGGTGTTATAACTCCTATATAAGCCGCGTGAGCGGCGATGTAAATCGAAAACACCGCACCGCGGTGTTATAACTACATAAAATTATGATAAAAAAACCGGCTCTTTATCAGTTAGGAGCCGGTTGATTCTTGCTTTTATATAAAATTATAAACTGTTAGCAAGATTACGCATACCGTCCGCTGTATCGGTTCTTTTTCTGCTTCTTTCTATACCCGATAAATCTAAAATAACGCCTTTAACCGCTTTTTTACTCTCAGGATTGTTAAGGTTTACCTGAAGATCGGGGACTGTCAATTCCATGCCGGGTTGAATTTTATCCGGGTCAAGGACAACGTTTTTTGAAGCAAGCATAATTACCGGGTAATAGAAACCCGCATTCTGGGTGCCTGTATAAACGTTTCTTGCTATATTCGCTAAGGTATCGCCGCTTTTTACTGTGTATTTGCTTGCTCCTGTAAGAATGAGTCCTGAGTGTTTATCATAGACTTTTTTAAAAGAGTCATCAGTTACTTTCGATGTTGCGCAGGATGCAAATAAAATAAGGGTGATTAGCAAGATTGAAAAAATAATATTTTTCATTTTTTTCTCCTAAATAATATAAATATATTAATAGTATCTCCCATGATTCTTTAAATTGTCAACGATTATTTTTTTATTCTTTTAGTTAAAATAGCATTAAATCATAAAGATTTACTTAATACCTGTAAAAAATTATATTTACCATATTGATTAATAGAGTTATACTATAACCAGTAAAAATGAGGAGGCGGTTATGGAGAAGAAATCGGCAGCGGTAAATAAACGGCAACTCGGCGTTGTAGTCCCTGTCGGGGCTTTGCGTACTAAAAACGGTATCGGAGTAGGGGAATTTTCCGATTTATGTGATTTTGCCATTCTCTGTAAAAAGATGAAATTAGGGCTTATCCAGATTTTACCTGTAAATGATACCGGTTTTGAAAGCTCCCCGTATTCAAGTTTGACGGCCTTCGGGCTTCATCCCCTATATTTACGTATTGAAGAATTAGAAGAATATAACCCTAAAGAAATATCGATTAGAAAACGTATTAAAGCGGCAAGGGATAAATTCGAGGCAAGAAAGAGGTTTTCTCATTACGAGGTTTTAAAAGAGAAACTTGAAATATGCAAGGAAATTTATATTTCAAATAAAGATGGGATTTTAAAAAATGCGGCTATTTTATCATGGATCGATAAAAATTCTTGGGTAAAAGAATATGCCGTTTACCGCAGGCTTAAAGAAATAAATAACAGTAAATCTTGGAAGGATTGGAAGGAGTACAGTTCAATTACCGCGCAAGAAATAGAAAACCTTTGGAATGATAATAAACTGTGTGAAGAACATTTTTTCTGGGTATGGCTTCAATATGCCCTTGATAAGCAATTTTCTGCAGCATCAATAAAAATTGCAGAAGCGGGGATAATACTTGAAGGCGATCTTCCTATTTTAATGAACGAAGATAGTTGTGATGTTTGGGCGCATCCTGAAAACTTTATACAAGGACTTTCCGCAGGCGCTCCTCCTGATATGTACAGCCCTGAAGGTCAGAATTGGGGTTTCCCGATTTATAATTGGGAAGCGCAGGAGCAGGATAATTTTAAATGGTGGAAACACCGCCTCTCTGTTGCGGAAAAATATTATCATGCATACCGTATCGATCATGTACTGGGTTTTTTCCGTATTTGGGCAAGCTCTCACAAAGATTATACTTCAATGCTTGGACGTTATGTGCCATATACACCGGTCACGGCATCAGATTTAAAAAAGCTCGGTTTTGATAAAGGGAGAATCCGCTGGGTGTCTCAGCCTCATATACCTACAAATGATATTTGGGATGAACTAAAGAAAAAATGGGGCAGTGTATATACCGATGCGGAACTTTCTTCCGCCGCGGAAAAGGTATTTTCCTTAGCACTGGATCGTGTTAAAAAAGAAGAGTTATGGTTATTTAAAAAGACAATTAAAGGTGAAAAAGATATAGACGATTTAAAACTTCATCCTGCTATCAGAAATTATCTGTTTGAAAAATGGAAAGACAGGGTCTTCCTTGAATATGAAAAAGGGAATTTTTTCCCGGTTTGGTATTTTAGAAATTCAAAAGCATACTTGAGTTTTTCTGAAAATGAAAGAATGGAATTGGAAGCTCTTCTTGAAAAACGGCGGATTAAATCAGAAAAAACATGGGCGGTTTTAGGAAAAAAACTTCTTACCGTATTGGTTGAATCCTCTTCGATGCTTCCTTGTGCGGAGGATTTAGGCGCTGTTCCTGAATGTGTTCCCAAAGTGCTTGGGAAATTAAAAATACTCGGTCTGCGTGTGATTCGCTGGTGTTGTGAATGGGATAAAGAAGGACAGCCTTTTATTCCCTTGGAAGATTACCCTCAGTTAAGCGTATGCACAGCAGCAGTTCATGACAGTTCGACAGTACGTGAATGGTGGGAAAAAGAAGCGGATCAAAAGCAATTTTCAAGTTTTATCGGCGTTCCTTCTCTTCCTAAAATTTATAATCCCGGAACTGCAAAGATTATTCTTTCAAAAGCGGCGAGTGCGCGTTCCCGTTTCAGGGTTTTCCAGATACAGGACATTTTACATCTTTCCAATAATTGGTACTCAGAAAATCCTGAAGATGAACGAATTAATGTTCCGGGAACTGTAAGTGATTTTAATTGGACTTACCGTCTCCCTGCCGTAATTCATGAAATTGTAAAAGACAAGGAATTAATACAATCGGTCAGACAATTATGCAGAATAAAACCTGTAAAGAAAAATATATAAGATTGATTTATTAAATGCATGAAGTTGGATATATTTTTATAAGCGCTATTTTCTTTTAATTATATATTTGCTAAAATAAAATGCGGTTCTTTAGAAACGCAAGCATCAGCCGCGCTTGCGCGGCATATATAGTTTTTTATTAAAGCTCGCCGTTAGAAGGGAGGCATGGGAGGGGACCAATGTCTGATCAATATATTTATAATTATAATGATATTATCAAAGTTTTGCCTGCATGGGCGCAGGAGCTTGCTAATAAATATCGATCAAAAACAGCTAATTTATACATACTGCACGGTAATATAAGGGATTTTCTCCCTCATGAACGGAAAGAAGGGGAATTTAATTTTACAAGACTGCAGGATTATATTTCTGAAATATTATTCGGTAACAGAGAAATAATCGCTTATTATGACCGTTCAAGCGGCATTACTTTTTGCCAACAGCCTATGGAAAGCGCTTATCTTGAAGCCGCTCCCAGATTTGCCCTTAGCTCGGACGCTGACAACGGCGATTTTCTTTCGACAGATCCTGAAAAAAGCTTTCCTTATTTAGAAAAATATTTTCTCTCTCAAATACCTAAAGATAAAAAAACAAAATGCCGTATGGTTTTTATTATTGATCATGCCGATTACATTGCCCCTGCGGGGGATTTAATCCGTCTTTCTGATACAGACCGATATTGCATTGTAACTTTTAAAAGGTGGGCGACAGATCCCAAATTTATAAAAGGAGATATCTCCATTATTTTGTTAGCCGAAAATCTTTCCGATATTTCTTCGCGCCTTACAAGTTCACCTTCAACTGTAAAAATAATCGTTCCCTTTCCCGATGAAAAAATAAGAGCAAGTTATCTCCATTCCAAAGAAAAAGAAGGAAAACTTTTACTTGATAAAGGCTTAAGTCCTGAAAAGTTAGCGGCAATTACTTCAGGTTTAAACCTGATGAATTTAAACCGTCTTGCTTCTGAAAGTTTTGAAAAAGATGAACCCTTGTCATTGGAATTAATGCGGAGAAAGAAAAAGGAAATTATCGAAAACGAAGCCGGAGGGCTTTTGGAGTTTATGGAAACTACATATGATCTTTCCCATGTATCAGGTCATGATTATATAAAAAAACGTTTTAAGAATGCAGTTAAAGCAATTAAAAAAGGAAGACCCGATGTGCTTCCTATGGGCTATTTAATGGCAGGACCTGTAGGGACTGGAAAAAGTTTTATGGTAAACGCCTTTGCAGGAGAAATAGGAATCCCGATGGTAAAATTCCGCAACTTCCGCACAAAGTGGCAAGGTGAAACAGAATCAAATCTTGAAAAAGTATTAAATATTCTTGTCGCAATGGCGCCTGTCGCTGTAATGGTAGATGAAGCGGACGCATTTTTAGGAGACCGTAATCAGGAAGGAGACTCCGGCACAAGCAACCGCGTGTTCGCGCAAATCGCCTCGTTCATGGGGAACACGGAATACCGCGGTAAAATCATCTGGTTCTTGATCACATGCCGCCCGGATTTAATCCCTATCGATTTAAAGCGTCAAGGGCGCGCTGAAGAACATCTTGCGCTTTTTTATCCTGAGTCAAAAAAAGACAGAGAAGATTTATTTAAAACGCTTGTAAGAAAATTAAAATTGGATATCCGCAATTTTTCTATTACAGACCTTTTTAGAAAATACGATCATGAATATTCAGGCGCAGATTTAGAAGCAGTCCTTGTCCGTGCCGAACATCTTGCCGCAATAGACGACCGTGTATTTATAAAACGCGAAGACATGGAAGAAGCGATGAGCGACTTCCAACCCGCAGCCTACCCCGACGAAGTGGAACTTCAAACCCTTGTGGCTGCTCTGGAATGTACATCAAAGGAGATGATTCCTGCAAAGTTTAAAAATATGACGCGAAGTAAGATTATCAGCCGTATACAGGAATTGAAGATGCTTTTAGGGGAGAGGTAGATTTGGGTTAACCTAATCCGCGGATCATATTAATCTCATTAAGCGTTAACCCCCATTCCGAAAAGCGCGAAATCATATTTAACAGGGTCTTCAGCGCAAAATTCCCGTAAATTTTCTGTAAGTTCAATTACCGCTCTTTTGTCATTGGATTTGCGGTCTAATAGAAGTAAGGCTCTTGCGGTACGCGCGACATGGACATCTATCGGTATAAAAAGAGAAGAAGGTTTTATTTTTTTCCATAAGCCTAAATCGACAGGTCCTTGGCGTACAAGCCAACGAAGGGCGAGGTTTAATCTTTTACAGGCAGAGCCGTTTTTTTCTTCTGTTCCGGGATTGGATATATGTTTTGAAAAAACCCCTTTGTTTGCCTTAGCCATTTCTTCGCGGAAAAGAGCAATGCCTTCCCAAATGCTTGCTGCAGAAGCAAATAATTTTTCCAGGTTGTTATATTTCGCGTAACAGTGTTCAAATCCGCGGCAGAAATATTTTAAGTCGCTTTCAAAAAATGTGCGGTGTATATTTTTGTTTTTAAGTTTTTTATAATCGTCTGATAAAATAAAATCATAAGGGCTTTGCCTCATCAATGAAAACATTTTATTTGCAGAGCGTAAAATAAGATCGCGCCTGCCCCATGCGATAGTGGCAGAAAGAAAAGCGGCGATTTCAATATCTTCGCGTTTTGAAAACATCCTCGGAAACTGAACAGGATCAAGAGGGATAAAATCAGGCGTACACACTTTTTCATACCAAGTATCCAGTTCATGTTTTAAGGATTTATTTTTCATATCGCTCTCTTTAAAAAATTCTTTTTTATGACCTCGAATAATTTGGAGCTTCCTGCGTTATCTGCACATCGTGCGGGTGGCTTTCCCTCATACCTGCGGCGGTGATTTTTACAAACCTGCGGTAATTTTTAAGCTCTTCAATATCGCGGCAGCCGCAATATCCCATGCCCTTGCGTAAACCCGCCACTAACTGATGCAGATAAGTTCTAAGTTCTCCTTTGTAGGGGACTCTCCCTTCGATGCCTTCAGGGACAGGCTCTTCGTCTTTGCTTATTTGGTAGCGGTCGCCCGCTCCGTCAGCAATAGCGCCCATGCTGCCCATACCCCTGTATTCTTTGTAGATTCTGCCGTCATAAAAGATTTCGCTTCCAGGTGATTCTTTTAAACCTGCAAATAAATTGCCTATCATGACGACAGAGGCGCCTGCTCCTATCGCTTTTGTAATATCCCCTGAAAATTTGATGCCGCCGTCCGCTATCACAGGAATTTTCGCTCTTGCGGCGGTTTCGGCGCAATCTAAAACGGCTGTAAATTGCGGGACTCCGATTCCTGCGACAACCCTTGTGGTGCAGATAGAGCCCGGCCCTATTCCGGTTTTTACCGCGTCAACACCGGCATCGATTAATCTTTGCGTCCCTTCTTTTGTAGCGACATTTCCTCCGATCACAGGGATATTATAATCTTTTTTTATTTTCCTTATTGTTTCCATGACATTTTTTGAATCGCCGTGCGCTGTATCAATTACCACAAAATCAACTTTTGCTTTTTTTAATAAGGGAAGGCGTACTTGGAAATCCTGAGGCGATATCGCGGCCCCCACGATGAGTCTTCCGTTTTTATCAACTGCCGCATTTGGGAAATTTTCATTTTTTTCCATGTCGGTGACAGTAATAAGCCCTGTTAAACGTCTTTCACTGTCTACAATGGGAAGTTTTTCAATTCTATGTTCATAAAATTTATCACGCACTTTATCTACAGTAGGCTCTCCTGTAAATGTTACCAAATCACTTGTCATTACTTCGGTGACAGGGAGCGAATCATCCCGGCAGAAACGAAGATCACGGTTTGTAATTATCCCTTTTAATTTTCCTTCGCTATCTACAACAGGAAGCCCGGATACGCCGAAGGTATCGACCAAAATTCTTACATCACGTATATAAGCATCTTGAGGGACAGTGACAGGGGATTCGATTATCCAGTTTAGAAAACGCTTAACATTTGCAACTTGATGCGCCTGCTCTTCAGGTTTCAGATTCCGGTGAATCACTCCGGCCCCGCCTTCAAGCGCGATTGCAATGGCGAGTTTTTCTTCGGTAACTGTATCCATCGCAGCGGATATTATCGGAACATTAAGATTAATTCCGCCGCATAAAACAGTTTTTACATTACATTCTTTTGGCAGGATTTCAGAATATCCGGGCTGTAAAAGAACATCGTCATAAGATAAACCATCGCTATACATTTAATTTTCTCCCATAAATGTTTTGATTTTTTTCAATATAAATTTAGACAGACCGCTTTTAGGGATATTTAAATTATACCGGTTGATTAGTGAAAGGTTTTGAAAGATAAAATATGCTACCATAGTCGACCATAGCATTTTAAGAAAAATGTGTCAATAGCAAGACCGGCTTAATATAATCCACAGATATTTTCATTATTCCCTACTTGTCAAATTCAACTATATATATAAAAATAGTCATGGGAGGGAATTTGTGAGTAGTATCGAAATAACAACAGTTAATTTTCAGGATGAGGTGTTAAAATCACCTATACCTGTTCTTCTTGATTTTTGGGCGCCTTGGTGCGGTCCGTGTAAAATGCTCAGTCCTGTAATCGATCAAATAGCGGGTGAATACTCCGGCAAGCTTAAAACCGGCAAGATTAATATAGATCAACACAGCAGCCTCGCAGAACAGCATGGGATTGTTTCAATTCCCACGCTGATCGTTTATAAGAACGGGGAAATAGCGGCTCAAAAAAGCGGAGCCGCCTCTAAATACGACATCGAGGCAATGTTTAAAAAATTAATCTAAGCAAAGCGATTTAAAAAATCCGCGGATATTACAAAGTTGACATGATCCGCGGATATTAGAAGGTTGACATGATCCGCGGATTTGCACGGATATTACAAGGTTGACATGATCCACGGATTAACACGGATTAAACTGATTTTCACGGATTATTTTTATTTTTCTTTTAACCGACAAGATTAGATAATAAAGATTAATTAGAGAAAAAAATCCGTGCTAATCCGTAAAATCTGTGTTAATCCGTGGACCTTATTAATCTGTAAAATCAATGAAAATCCGTGGACCTTCTTAATCCGTAAAATCTGTGTTAATCCGTGGACCTTGTAAATCAATTTAACTTTTATTTGCTTACATACCTCCCTGTATTGTTCGGCCTTCCGGGGGTTGCGCCGCTTGTTACCGTTATATACCAGTCTGATGCAGTGTTAGTGTTTTCAATTGATTCGTCACGGCAGATTGTACGTGTATTGGTTGTTCCTGTGCTGTTGATTGCATCTACAGGGCCTGCTACCATACCTTCAACTGTTTGCCATTTTCCCTGACTGTATAATAACTCGGCAGTTTCCGCTAAATAATCTTTACTCCACCAGGGAGAGGTATTATTTGATAACATGATTGCACAAAGAACCTTGTCATCTTGATCAAGGACATAAACGGCAGTTGCCTCTTTGTGTATTCTTTTAGAGTTTTCCGGTATCCAAAAATCACGAGCTGTAGGGCTTGCATGCCCGCCTCCTGATTCTTCCAAATTATCAGAATATTCATCAATACAATATTCATCAACGGTTCGTAAATGAAGTACGATAAAATCATTTTTCTTTACTTCTACAGGTTTAAACTCATAAATAATTTCCTTGCTGGCATTTGTATTACCATTAATAAATACCCGCATTGCTCCTAAATTGCCGTCTGATTTAATTTTAAATTCGATAAATTCTGTTTTTGGTTTGGAATATTCGGTGCACAATTCATTAATAATTAAATCCGGCATCCTGTTGTTTCTGGAACGGAATGAAACCAGCACATTGATGGTGTTCTTCTTTTCGTCTTCTGCAAGCAGGTCTGCAACCAGCAGTATACCCGGATTTACCGCCTCTTCCAGCTTGATCTTTACTGTCCTGCCGTTTTCTACCTCTGCAACAGAAAGCTGAGGTTCAAAAGTCACTTGTTTGATTGTTACAGGCTGAGAAAAATCAAACTCTACCTCCTGTTCCGATACTGTTCTTGATCCAAGATAAAGCAGCGCCTGAGAACTGCTTCCCGACATTACGGAGACCCCTGCGTCCCCTGTTGAACAAGAGCCGAGCACCAGCACGGCAAGCATGATCAACATATAATATTTTCTACTCATAAATACCTCCACCTATATATGGGTTATATATGCGTGGCGCTTGACTGAAAATGAAAAAAAATGATTTTTTTTCAGAAAGAAGATAAAGCCCAGAAGGAACTAGACAAAAAAGGCTTAAAATGTTATTTTACTAAGATAGACACAAAACTAGAGGTATTTTATGGCAAAAAATGAGAAAAAAGCGTCAGGGCAGGAGAAAGAATCCTCTCTTACTTCAATTAAACAAAAATTTAAACAAAGCCCCGCATTATATATAGGGTCTGTATTTATACTTGTCCTTGTAACAGTTACATTTGTGCTTGGAGATGCGCTTTCAGGAGGTGTAGGTTCACGTAGTACAGAATTTACCTTTGGATATTATGATAAAGCTCCAATTAACTGGGTTGCCGGTAATATGTTTTCTCAATATTATAACAACGCTTACCGCAGAGCGCAGTCGCAAGGCTATGATCCTAATGACAGTTGGATTTCTTATCAGGTATGGAGGCAGGCTTATGAAGCGGCTGTTGTGCATACAGCTCTTATGCAAATAATGAAAAGATCGAATTATATAGTACCTGAAAGAACCGTTGACCGCAATGTCGCCCAGTTGCCTCAATTCCAGGATAACGGCCGTTTTTCGCGTGTATTGTATAATCAAATGCAGGATTCAGAGCGAAGATTGCTCTGGCGTCAAACCAATGATGAACTAACCAAGCTTATGTATTTTAACGATTATTTTAATATGATGATCTCTAAACCGGAAGCTGATTTTATTGCAAGTATGGGAGCTGTAACAAGAACTTTTGATATGGTTTCTTTTAATATTGATGATTATCCTGACATTGAATTTATTAATTTTGCGCAAGATAATCTTGAATTATTTGGTAAAATTCATCTTTCAAAAATTACCGTTAACAACGAAAGAGAAGCAAAAAGAATTCTAGAATCGATAAGAGACGGGACTACAACTTTTGAAGAAGCGGCAAGGTCTCAATCTCAAGATAATTTAAAAGACATGGGCGGGGATATGGGCAGCCATTATTTTTACGCACTTAACATGGAAATTCCGGATATTGCTGACCGCAGAACTGTTGTTAATCTTTCGCAGGGAGAAATAAGCGAAGTAATTAAAGTCGCAGATAATTTTGTTATTTTTAGAATAGAAGAAAACCTGATAGAAGCCGATTTAAATGATTACACTATTCTTGAAGGAGTCCGTTATTATATAAGAAATTATGAAAGAGGAAGGATGGAAGACTGGGCTCTCACTCATGCAAGAGAATTTGTAACTGAAGCAAAAGAATCTAATTTTACTTCTGTAGCGCTTTCTAGAAATCTTGCGATAGAAAGCTTCGGACCTCTTCCTGTAAATTACGGCGGGGTAGAGTTATTTACATCTCTTGAATCATTTTCTATTTCTATATTTAATTCACAGGAACTTGGAACTCTTGCTCTTAACGAAAATTTTTGGAAGATAGCATTTTCTGCAGAATTAAATACACCATCAGAACCAATGGTTCAGGGAAAATATGTTTTAGTTTTTTTACCGACTGAAGAAATTAAAGCAGATGAAGAATCTTTGGAAGGCATTGCATCAATGTATAAATCTTTCTGGTTAAATGGATCTGAAGAATATCCAGGTGTAACACAGCAATCAATTCAATTTTATTTTTTAAATAATAAAGAAAAAATGGTTGATAACTTCAGGGACGCTTACAGAAATTTTGTGGGACAATAATAAGGTGTAAACAAAGTTGCGCGGTTCTTCAGAAACGCAGAGACAGCCATTTATCTATAATGGTATAACACTGCTTTCCGGTATAGATCCGATACGCCGCGCCGAGCGCATTATAGATACTTTAAATATAAAGGATAACACTCTTTATTTTTGCCCTTCCCCTATTTACGGTTACGGACTGGAAAAACTATTAAAGCGCCTTGAACAAGAAGCTCCTAAATCAGCTGTAATATGCATAGAAACAAACAGTGATTTATTTGAAATCGCTCAAAAAAATATCCCCCAATTAATAATCCAAAATAAAAAGTTTCACCTGACAAAAACTTATGATTCTGCCAAACTTGTATATCTGGTTTGTGAAAAATGGGGTGCGATGGCGTTTCGATATATAGAAACAGTAAATTTAACAGGAGGCTGGCAGCTTGAAAGCGGATTATACAATTCATTGTGTGACACGCTCCGCCGGGAAATCGTTAATAATTGGAGTAATGCCTTAACATTAACAAAGTTAGGGCGCCTTTATATACGCAACGCTTTGCGTAACCTCTCATTTATTAATGAATTTCAATCAATTTCCAATCTTTCTTTTGGAGAGTCGCCTGTTCTTGTACTCGGTGCAGGTCCATCGTTAGACGAAATACTTGAAGCAATTAACAATGAACAATTTAAAAACCGTACTTTTAAAATTGTTTGTGTTGATACTTGCTTAAGGTCTTTACTTGACAGGAATATTATTCCTGATTTAGTTGTAATTCTTGAAAGCCAGCATTGGAATATACGTGATTTTTTAGGTTGCTCTAATAAAAAAATTCATATAGCGCTTGATTTATCGGCTCTTCCTGCATCTGCACATATTTTAAAAGGAGACGCTTATCTTTTTTTTACACCATGGACGCAGTTGCGTATTTTTGAAAGATTAAAAGATGCTCAACTGCTTCCCTCAATTTTTCCGCCATTGGGTTCTGTCGGATTAACCGCTGTAGAGTTAGCAAGGAAATTAACAAGCGGGAAAATAATCTGCGCAGGTCTTGATTTTTCTTTTACGCAGGATCGATATCATGCACGGAATACTCATGGGCATCTGACACGGTTAAAAAAACAAAAAAGGATTAACAGCATTCTAAGCGCATCAGTTTTTGAAGGATCATTTGCAGATATTTCAAAATCCGGTTTTTTTGTCCGCACGAATCCTGTCATGAAAAATTACCGTAATCTTTTTGAACAGGAATTTAGTACAGATACAAGAATATTTGACATAGAAGGGTCAGGTCTTTCGCTTGGAGTTAAAACACTTTCAATGGAAGATGCAATATGTGTTTTAAATAAAACAGAGCAGAGAAAAGGGGAGAAGGAAGAAGGGAGAGGGAAGAAGGAAAATGGAAAAAAACTAGATGAGTTTTTTCTAAGTGAAAGAAAACGCTTAGAAGGATTGAGAGCGATACTTACAGGTGAAACAAAAGCTGACAAACAAAAACTTAATAATTTAATTGATGAGTGTGATTATTTATGGGCGCATTTTCCGGATTGTTCAGGAGGGAGAAAACCCAATTTAGAAGACTTATCTTTTTTAAATAGATTACGCATGGAGATCGATCCTATGCTTCTGTTGTTGAGAGGATAAATAATATTTATATTTTATTTTGCAATTTGATAAGGATATCCATTTGTTGAAGTACGTAATCCTGAAATTCCTGGTTTAGTTCGTGAAATAGGACGGACATTCGATCCAATCTTTCCTTTGTAGTATCGCAAAAGGCGTTTCCTTTGCCGGTAAGAAGCCATTGTTTATTTATATGAAATGTACTGGAAAGAAGATGAATTAAACGTTCATTTACCTCTTTACGTCCTGTTTCAATTTCTGATATATAACCATTTGATACAAAAATCGCATGTGCAAATTCCCGTTGAGATTTATTTAAAAGCAGTCTAATTTCTTTAACTCTTTCATTAATAGTCATAAACTCTCGTTATTCAGCATATAATAGTACAGCATACCTATCAAGTAACAGAAATATAGAAAAATTAAAATTTAGTGTTTTTTTATTGACCACACGCTCATAATATGATATAAAATACTCATATATGAGCATTGATCAAAAAATGGAAAAAATGAAATGTAGTTTTTTAAGATTGACTGCTTTGAATCAACAATATGTCCTTGGGCTTGTTGAAGGGATGAAACTTGTCCAGAACCGAAATCAAAGAGAACAATTAAAAATAATTAATCAAGAAATAGAAAATATACAAAAATGTGAATATATAAATAAAAAAATTCAATAAATTATAATTAATGATTTATTAACTTTCATGAATCAAGGAGGATTCTTACAATGTTTGATCAAGAAAAAGCCATGAAAGTATGGGCGGAAATTTTTGGAAATGCAACAAGAGTAAATGATGAAAACGGGCTGACAATAATGAAAACATCGTATGCCGATAAACTTTCAAGATTCGGTTGGGTAATTCAACATAAAATACCAAAAAACAAAGGCGGCACCGATGATATTGATAATTTAAAAATTGTTAATATTATTACACAAGATTATTTTTTATAATATTTCAAATTTTATTTAAATTATTCCCTTGAGGTATGTTATAAAAAAAGTAATTGCAAAAGACATAAAAAATTCCGCGGATAATGTTAAGTTTTAAAAAAAATCCGCAGATTAATTTAAGACACTATTCATCCCGCGATTTTAACACTGCTAAAAATGCACTTTGCGGCAGTTCTACATCGCCTACCATCTTCATGCGCTTCTTGCCTTCTTTTTGTTTTTCCAGCAATTTACGTTTGCGCGTAATGTCTCCGCCGTAGCATTTTGCAAGTACGTCTTTGCGAAGCGCGTTTACGGTTTCACGCGCGATAATATGGCTGCCGATTGAACCTTGAATCGGGATTTTAAATTGCTGGCGCGGGATTTCATCGCGTAATCTCTCGCAAACTTTGCGGGCGCGCTCATAAGCGTTCCCTTTGAAAACAAGCTGGGAAAGCGCGTCAACCGCTTTGCCGTTAAGCAGTATGTCAAGTTTTGCAAGTTCTGTAGTTTTGTAACCTGATATATCGTAATCAAAGGAGGCATAACCTCTGCTGATGCTTTTTAATCTGTCATAAAAATCGAATAACACTTCTGCAAGGGGCATATCGTAAATTAATTCGACACGTTTTTCATCAAGATATGTCATATTTGTTTGAACGCCTCTTTTTTCAAGGCAGAGTGTCATAATGTTTCCAAGGTAATCTGTCGGTGTAATTACTGCTGCGCGGATGTAAGGTTCCTCTGCGCTTTCTATCCTGCCTTCATCGGGGTATTCCATGGGGTTGTCAATCATTTTTTCTTCACCGCCGCGTAAATGCAACTTGTATTTAACGGACGGGGCTGTAAAAATTACAGATTGATCAAATTCGCGCTCAAGGCGTTCCTGAATAACTTCAAGGTGTAAAAGGCCCAAAAAGCCGCAGCGGAAACCGAAACCTAAAGCGGCAGAAGAATCTTTTTCAAAAACAAGGCTTGCATCATTTAATTTTAATTTTTCCATGCTGGAACGTAATTCTTCGTAATCATTTGAGTCGACAGGGTATATCGAAGAAAATACTACAGGCTTTATTTCCCTGAAACCGGGAAGGGCTGAAGTGCAGGGATTATCCGCGCCTGTTACAGTGTCGCCTACACGCACATCACTGACAGTTTTAATACCTGCGATTATATAGCCGACATCTCCTGCGGAAAGTTCCCCTGTTTCAACTAAGGCGAGTTTAAAAACGCCAGCGGTTTCAATTTCGTAAACAGAATTGTTTGAGAAAAATAAGATTTTCATCCCTTTTTTTAATTTACCTTCAAAGATGCGAAGATGCACCACAACCCCGCGGTAAGGATCGTAGTGGCAGTCAAAAATAAGAGCGCGCAAGGGGGAAGAAGGATCGCCTTTCGGAGAAGGGATATGACGCACGATTGCTTCAAAAAGTTCGTCTATGCCGGTACCCTGGCGGGCTGAAACTAAAAGAGCGCTGTCTGAATCAAGGCCTAAATCCTTATCAATTTGTTTTTTTATCCTCGGTATATCAGCGGCAGGCATATCTATTTTATTAATAACAGGCACTATTTCTAGATTGTGTTCAAGTGCAAGATACATATTGGAAAGGGTTTGCGCCTGCACCCCCTGTGTCGCATCTATAATGAGTAAAGCGCCTTCGCAGGAATTAATCGCGCGGCTTACTTCGTAACTGAAATCAACATGCCCCGGGGTATCAACTAAATTGAGGGTGTATTGCGTGCCGTCAAGAGCTGTATACGGAATGGTGACCGCCTGGCTTTTTATTGTGATGCCTCTTTCCCTTTCGATATCCATGTTATCAAGGATTTGATCTTTAAAATTACGGTCATCGACAAGTTTGGCTTTTTGAATTAGCCTGTCAGCAAGGGTGGATTTACCGTGATCGATGTGAGCGATAATACAAAAATTGCGTATATTTTGGGTTTGCGCCATTGCTGAATATTAACAGAAATACGATATTATCACAAGTGAAACAAGGAGCCTAAATCTTTTTTGCTGCCGTTCTCGGGTTATGTAAAACAGATACCCAGCAAATACGTTCATAAATTTCTTTGTTAAAGCGTTTTTGAAAAGCTTCCGTGTTGAAGTTGTCTAAAAAATCAGATGTCCTGTTATGCAAGGCGGCTTCAATGCTGACAAGCAGGTATTCTTTATCAGATAAACAATCATCCCTTATAAATTTAAAAGCGTTTCCTATATCATAACTTTTTGCCGCTTCCTTGCAAATTTTATAGTATTGTTTACCGAGCGCGGCAGGATCGATATTTTCCAAAGCAAAACATGATTGTTTAATTACCGCCATACATAATTGCGCATAATAACCGGCTAATTTCTCCGGATTAACATATTTAATCGCATTGGGGTTTTCTTTTATCGCGCTTAAACAAAATTTTACATAGTTTTCCTGACTCATGGAATTGTCATCGCAAACACGCAATTTCTTTATCATTTGCCTGTATCCTTGCCTGTCATAAGTCAACTGAATTTTCTGACCTTTCTTTGAGAGCGTACCGATATTTTCTTTTATTTTTGATATAGCGCTTTCATTAAAAATATTTTCTTCGATATTAAGAATCTTTAAGTTAGGAAGTTCATAAATTGAATTAGGTATTTTTTCCAATATACAATCATAAATATGAATCTCTTCTAAGGTTTTTAATGAACCGATTTTATCATCTAACATAGAAATTCCCGTGCTTCCTATTTCCAGTACTTTTAGTTTCGGAAGACTGTATAATGATAATGGAAGTTCTGTTATCATATTCCCTGCAAAAGAAAATTCCTGTAATTCACTCATATTTGAAAAAATATCAGGTATTTGAGTTATTTTAAATTCGCTTCCCCAAATACAGAGTCTTTTTAAATTATTTAATTCTTTTATAGAATCGAAAATATTCCCTTCCGGCAATAAATGACGTAATTCTAAAACTTTAAGATTTTTTATTAAAGAAAGATCTTTATGTTTTTTATCGACAGAATAGCCGCAAAGTTTTAATATTTCAAGGTTTTTACATGTAGAAAGAATTTTTGCAATTTGTGAAAGATCTAAAGATTTTCTGTATCTGTAAAACGGATCGATAATACTTACTTCTTTTAATGAAGGATGATTTTTAAAAGATAAGAGTAAAGGAGGAATATCGCCTTCAGTATATTTTGTTACAAGCGTTAATGTTTCCAATTTTTTTAGAATGCCTAAGTTGGAAGGAAGATCGATTGATGTATAAAGATCAACCTCAAGGATTTTTAATTCCGGTAAATTCGGAATTTCCTTGGGTATTATCCAATCCTTGTTTATGCGTATGTGAAGCCTTTCCAATTTTTTAGCTTTAAAAACTGAAAAGGGAAAATTGATAAGAAATGAACAACAACAGGAGAGGTCGCGTAAATTCGGCAATTCAAAAATAAAATCAGGTACCTCTGCGATGCCTGTATGAGAAATATTTAATTTTTCAAGTTGTTTACATTCTTGTATTACCAAAGGCACTCTTTTTAAGTTGGATTGAAAATTAAGGTTAATTTCTTTAACAGTATCTTTTACTTCGTTGATACGCTTTGATATTTCTTGCTCATTTTTAAATAATACGCCTTCCGCGTTGATGCCCATATCCAAATCTTCTTTAACATAATGAAGGTCAAGTGTTTCCATAACTATAATAATTAAACCAGCCAAACGTTAAATCGTCAAGCTTGTACCTCAACCGGGCGCTGAAAGCGCGAAGGTTCCCGCTTTGAACCTCAACCGAGCGCTTCGTCTTGCCGGAATCGGAAAAATGATACTATAATACGGTTATAAAGAAAAAAACATGGTAAAATCTCTTTTTTTTTATACAAAAAGCAAGAAATATCATGTAAAATAAATAAAATCCTGCAATAACCGGAGGTTTTATGCCAGAGCTTTTTAAAAACGGCGTATATTTAATAAACGGAAAAGAAATAATAGATGATGATACTGACGCTCCTGTAAAACTGTCTCAACGCGGAATAACTGTTTCCAAGGAGCAAGCGCAGAAGGGGACGATTTCTTACGGTATACTTAAGGCGCATAATTGCGGTGATGATTATAACCTGTCCTTAAAATTTGATTCGCTTACTTCTCATGACATCACTTATGTGGGGATAATTCAAACAGCGCGTGCGAGCGGGATGGAAAAGTTCCCTGTTCCCTATGTTCTTACAAATTGCCACAACAGCCTTTGCGCGGTGGGCGGTACAATAAATCAAGATGATCATGTTTTCGCCCTTTCTGCTGCGCGTAAATACGGCGGCGTGTATGTGCCGCCTCACCTTGCCGTAATTCACAGTTACAACCGCGAAATGATGGCAGGCTGCGGAAAAATGATTTTAGGTTCTGACAGCCACACACGTTACGGCGCTCTTGGAACAATGGCTGTCGGCGAAGGCGGCGGGGAATTAGCAAAGCAATTAGTCGGTAAAACTTACGATATGCCTTATCCTCCTGTAATCGGGATTTATCTTGAAGGGGAGCTTGCTAAGGGTGTCGGTCCTCAGGATGCCGCGCTTGCTATAATCGGAGCTGTTTTTAATAAGGGTTTTGTAAAAAATAAAGTGATGGAGTTTATCGGGGACGGCATTGAAAAAATGTCAGTTGATTTCCGCAATGGGATAGATGTAATGACAACCGAAACATCTTGCTGGTCTTCGATTTGGAAAACAGATGATAAAGTAAAAACATATTTAAAAGAGAGGGGCAGAGCAGGCGATTATAAAGAATTAAAACCTTCTAACTTTGCATATTATGACGGTTTTATAAAAATCGATCTTTCAAAAATAGAGCCATGTATCGCCCTGCCTTTCCATCCGAGTAATGTTTACACGATAAAAGAATTACAACAGAATGCAAAAGATATTTTAACAAAGACAGAAGAAGAAAATAAAAGTTTAGGCTTAAATTTAAATCTCGGTTTAAAATATCATGACGGCGGGATATGGGCGCAGCAGGCAATTATAGCAGGCTGTTCAGGAGGGATATTTTCAAATATTATGGCGGCTGCAGATATTTTAAAAGGCTCATTTATCGGTAATAAAAACTTTACAATGAGCGTATATCCTGAAAGCCAGCCTACGTATTTGGAATTGGTAAAAAACGGGGCTGTTGGAACTTTCATGAAAGCAGGCGTTCTTGTAAGGGAAGCTTTCTGCGGTCCCTGTTTCGGGGCGGGGGATACTCCTGCAAATAACGAACTTTCCATAAGGCACGTTACGCGCAATTTTATGAACCGCGAAGGATCAAAACCCAATGACGGGCAAATCGCTTGTGTCGCATTAATGGATGCCCGTTCTATCGCGGCCTCTGCAATTAACGGCGGCAGAATTACCTCTGCAACAGATGAGCGTTCCCTTGGAAACATAAAATACGGCAAGTATAAATTCTTTTTTGATAAGAGCATTTACGATACACGTGTGTATGACGGCACGGGAAAGTCGCAATTGGAAACAGAATTAATATTCGGCCCTAATATTAAAGACTGGCCTAAAATGCCGGCATTACAGGATAACCTCTTGCTTAGAATTGTAAGTTTCATAACAGACCCTGTAACAACAACTGATGAACTTATCCCCTCAGGTGAAACATCTTCTTACCGTTCAAACCCCTTAAAATTAGCGGAATTTACTTTAAGCCGCAAAGACCCGGGTTATGTAAAAAGAGCGAAAGAAGTAATAGAGCAAAGCGGATTTATTAAAAAATCTTTAAGTGAAAAGATCGATGCGGAAAATGATGAAGAAAAAGACCTTCTTTCAAAAATAGCAAACATCAAAACGCAATTCTCTTTTATTGATGTTAATAACCTGCTTATAGGCAGCGCAATCTTTGCGCGTAAACCGGGTGACGGCTCGGCGCGTGAACAGGCCGCATCCTGTCAAAGAGTGCTTGGCGGCTGCGCGAACTTTGCTCTTGAGTACGCGACAAAACGGTACAGGTCTAACCTTATAAACTGGGGAATACTGCCTTTTTTAATAACAGATGAAAAAGCGTTAGGTCTTAATAGCTATGTTTTATTTCCGGGAATTAAATCCGCTATCCTGGAAAAAAAGGAAACAATCACAGGCTATGTGTTAGGTGAAACAATTACAGAAATAAAGGCGGCATTAGGTGAAATGACAGATACAGAGTGTCAAATACTTGTTGACGGATGTTTAATTAATTATTACGCAAAATAAAAGGAGCATTTATCTTGCATGGTGTCTGTTTACTATGTCCCTGTTTGCAAGAAGCTGTCTGTTATTGGGAAATTCCGCCAATGCTTCGTTTAAGATGCGCTCGGCTTCATCAAAATTTCTTTTATTCCATTCTGCGGCGAAACGGTTGTGATATTCTACAGCGAGGTTAGCTTTGTATGTTTGCAAGGCCTGTTCAATTACCTTGTTTGCGCCGATTCTGGAAAGGCTTGCCTCTAAATAAATGATCGCAGAGCGCCAATCCCTGTTTGGAGGGATGCAAAGGGAAGCCGCTGTCCTTTGGATTGCTAAAGTAATTAATTCAGATGCTCTTCTTTCGCTCATTTTTCCTGAGTTTTGCGCTGTTAAAACCGCAGTAATAACAGCGTCTCCTTCGACGGCTGTCGTGCTTTGATTGGCGCGATTTATCAATTCTGAATCTGTAACTATCGTGTCAAGCTGCAGGAAATTTGCATCTGTTAAAAAATTTTTATTACTTTCCAAAAAAGTTCTCGCTTCATCAATTTTTCTTTCTCTTATTAATCTTGCTATTCTGTTATTTGCACAGGCTAGAATATATTCCTGCCAGCGGTTGTTATCTCTGTATCTTGAAGAAGCCGCCATCGCCCAGCGTAACCCGTCTTCTTCCCTGTTTGTCCTTAGTAATACCGTACCATAATTTATTAATCTATCTATTAAATCTTTGCGCGGATCTCTGAAAAGATCGGTATAATAATATTCATTAATGACAGATAAAGATTCTCCCAAAAGTAAAACAGCTCTATCAACTGAAAGAGGAACTGCATCAAAATAATTATTTCTTCTTTCAAAATCTGCAATTCTGTTGTTTAATATTAATGAAACTAATTCAAGATGATTTATTGTTTGACGGTCGCGGTAATTTTGCACGGGAACATAAGAAAAACCTGTCAGCCTTCCGAATTGATCATGAAATTCTTTTCTGTTGCCCGGATCAAATCCAAAACGGTTTGTTGTTTCAACATCAATGCTTTGCCCGTCAATATGAACCATTACAAAAGCATGTTCTTTTGTTATAACTCCGCTTGTTTTAATTCCTGCCGACTCGCAAAAGATTATATAAAGAACCGCTGATGACACACAATTATAAACACCGTTAGTAAAAACTGTATCAACCCTTGTTTGATAAATCGAATATGTACGCAGAATGGTATGCAGATAACTTAAAATAAATTCAGCCTTTTCTCTGTCGGTAGAAGGAAGTTCAGAAGAATTATTTAAATTGTAGACTGTTGAATTAATTTTTTCTAAGTTAGTAAGATTTGAATCTCCTGAAGCCCATAAGCTTATTTTTGCAAGGTCTGTCCATGATAAAGAGTTGCCGAGATTAAAAAATTGGAGGGCTTTAGGATCGCTTTCAAGGCGCGGGAAAGCGGTTATCTGCCTGTTTTGAGTATATATTGAAGTATTTATAAAAAACAAAAATACAACAAAAAAAAACGATGTTTGAATTATAATCATTGACGATTTTAAGTTCACACTTTACTATAACTTAATCAGGAAAAAATGTAAAATGTTTTAGGAGAAAGAATGGCGGTTTTAGATTTAATAATTATAGGCGCGGGCCCTGCAGGGCTTACAGCGGCGCAATACGGTGCAAGGGCGAATTTGAAGGTGCTTGTTATTGAGCAACTTTCCGTAGGAGGCCAGGCTTTAATTATAGATGTATTGGAAAATTACCCCGGTAATATCGGGCAGACCGATATATCGGGAAAAGAAGCAAAACCTAAATCAGGTTATGAATTTGCAATAGACCTTCACCGTCAGGCTGAATCATTCGGAGCGTCAATTATTATTAATAAAGTTAAATCAATTATTAAAATAGATAAATATTTTGAAGTATTTTTGGATGACGGATCGACGCACCTTGCGCCTGTAGTTATCATCGCGACAGGTGCAAAACCGCGCTTGCTTGATATCCCCGGTGAAACTGATTTTTCAGGGAGGGGTGTATCTTATTGTGCCACCTGTGACGGTAATTTTTTTAAAGGTAAAAAAATCTTTGTAGTTGGGGGAGGGGATGCCGCCTGCGATGAAGCGCGTTACCTTTCAAATCTTACATCAAAAGTGATACTTGTCCACCGCCGCGACAGTTTCCGTGCTCAAAAAGCTCTTGCGGCGAGAACACTTGAAAATCCAAACATAGAGGTACGTTTTAATACTGTTATAGAAAAAATAAAAGGCGCTCAAAAAGTAACAGCGGTTGTTTTAAAAAAAACAGATAAAGGGGAAGTGTACGAAGAAGAAGCAGACGCTGTTTTTATTTTTGCAGGGACTGTCCCTCAAACAACGGTAATTAATGATCTTAATATTGAAAAGAATGAAGATGGTTATATTATTACCAATCATAAAATGGAAACCAGTATGCAGGGTATTTACGCCGCAGGCGATGTACGAGCAGGTGCATTCCGTCAGGTAGTGACAGCCGCCGCAGATGGAGCTGTTGCGGCTCATAATGCAGCGAAGTATATTGATGAGATGAATAATTAAAATATATAATTGAAATAAATTATTATATAGGAATTATTAATTGAAAAAGTTATCAAGCAGTATACTAAGATTGATTTATTTCCCGCTTTTTTTATTTTTACTTTTAACACCTATCTCTTTAACCGCGCAGAGTTTTAACGATCCGCGCCCTCCTTCAGAACTGGCTGAGGCGATTGTAAATGCCATGACAGACGAGCAGGCGCTTGCTCAAGTATTCATGTTAGGTTGGGTAGGGGAAGAGCCTTCGCCGCTTATTTTGGAATGGATAAAACAAAGAAATATAGGCGGGGTTAAAATTTTCGGATGGAATACCTCTGATACACAGCGTCTTGCAAGAACAGTAGGTGAATTACAATCTGCAAGTTTAACAACCCCTTTTAATATCCCCCTCCTTGTTGCAACCGATCAGGAAGGCGGATGGATACGCCATGTTAAAGGAGCGACAAGCGAGACACCGGGAAATATGGCTATCGGTGCGTCAGGTTATCCGCGTGATGCATACCTTTCAGGTTATTACATAGGAAAGGAATTGGCTCTGTTAGGTGTCAATATGAACTTTGCCCCGACAGTAGATCTTTTTACAAACCGCGATTCAACACTGATAGGCCCGCGCTCTTTCGGAAACGATCCTGTAAGAGCAGGTGTCTTGGGCGCGGCTTTTGCAAGAGGGCAGATTGCCGCAGGTGTTATCCCAACTGCAAAACATTTTCCCGGTCACGGAGACACCGATCTTGATTCACATGGTACGCTTCCAAGGATCAATATTTCTTATGAAACTCTTTGGAACAGGGAATTAGTCCCTTACAGGATGCTGGTATCTGAAGGAATCCCTGTTGTGATGAGCGGTCATCTTTCGTTTCCCATGACAGACGGCGGTTTAACTCCCGCATCTTTATCATCATGGTTTTTACGAGATGTGTTACGCAATAGAATCGGATTTAAAGGACTTGTTATTACAGATGATCTTAACATGGTAGGTGCAACTTCATATATGGGTGTTTTATCGCGTACAGCAAAACAGGCACTCATTGCGGGTAACGATATAATAATGTTTTCAAATACACCTTTCTTTTCTGATCCTGTCTGGACCTTTCTTATTAATTCAATGAGGACGGAAGAAGATTTTCGTCAAGTAGTAAGAGACTCAGCGCGAAGAGTTCTTGAATTAAAATTAACTTATCTTAAAGGAAAAAACGCTGTTCCCTATATTCCGGATCTTAGAAGAGTGGAAGCGGAACTTCCGGATTCTGACGGTTCTGCTTTTTTTCTTAACCTTGCGGCAAGAAGCGTTACAATTGTAAAACCACAAGAGGCGAGGCTGGCAGAGGTTAATTTTCCCTTAACAAGGGAAAAAGCGGGAAGAGTTCTTTTAACAGGAAGGTATACCGATTTTTTTACATACGGCAGGCTTGCATTCCCTAATAATTATAGCTTCTGGTTTTCTTCAGCAACCGAACCTGCAAGTTTAACCGCTTCTGCACGTAACGCAGATACAATTATTTTTTGTCTTGGTGATAATTACGATTTACGTATGTTAAACTATTTACGCTCTCTTAATAAACCTGTTTATGTTATTTCTGTTCTAAACCCTGTTCATATTGAAAACGTTAATTGGGTCACAGGCGCGATTGCGATATACAGTTATGCCCCGGAATCTTTTGCCGCAGGTTTTTCTGTAATAACAGGAAGAATCCCCGCTTTAGGAATACTGCCTTATGAATGATAATTCATGGCGGAAAATGAAGAATAAAGAAAAAGAAATAATACCTGTAGAAGATATGTTATTTAACGCGGAAGAAAAGTATGTAAGTGCATGCGCGAGGTTTCTTGCACGTAATCCGGTAATTGATTCTGTGTGGAAATTAATAGGGAAAGACAAAGAACTAAAAGCGCTGATAATAAATACAAAAAGTACGATTATTCCTGTTTTTAATAATGAGCAAAAAATTCCATTACCTAAATTTTTAGGAGGTTTTTTTCAGTTAAAAAAACTCCATTCATTGCAAGGTGTAAAAGAAGAAGTTATAATTTTAGAGAGTGTAATGAGACGCTTCGGGCAAAGCCCCGCTGATATTTTTGATTATGATCTGTTGGAATTAGACCCGTCATTCAAGGAAAATTTTCTGCAAAGTAATATGATCGATCAATTAGTGTTACGTACTGCGCGTATGACAGATTTAGATGCTTTAGCTCCTTTACAATCGGCTTATGAACATGAAGAAGTTCTTCATAAAGGATCATCTTTCAGCGCGGCGGCAAGCAGGGTGAATCTTGCGAATATAATTGCAAAAGAAAAAATCCTTGTTGCAGAATTAAATAACAGGCTTATAGGGAAAATAAACGTCAGCGGAAATTCATTTACCCGCTGTTTGATAGGAGGAGTATATGTTCATCCTGATTTCAGAGGGAAGGGTATCGCATATCAAATGACTTCCCGTTTTGTAAAAGAACTTCATGACGAAGGAAAGGGTATTACTCTTTTTGTAAAAAAAACAAATATTGCCGCACAAAAACTTTATAAAAAACTGGGATTTAAAATAAAATCAGATTACAGGATTACATATTATTAAAAATCAAAAATATGAATATGAGTATCTTCGGAATCAGGTACGTTAACCGTCACAATAGTTTTATTTTCAGAACCAGCTTTTCGCTTTCTGTCAACAAAACCGAATTTATATCCTACGCTGAATGTTAATGCAAATCGTTTATAAAAAATTTCATCAGGATGTGGAAACAATTTCCCATAAGGATTAAACATTGCCGTTTCCCCGATTGAATGCATATATTTTATATCAAGAAAAAATGCTCCGAGTTTACCGCCTCTTGTAGATATTTGAATACCGCCGCCGACAGCATATTTAGGAAATTTACTGAAAACATTTTTTGAAACAGTCAAAGGCATTACAAAACTTCCATAAGGTTCTATCATAAAATTTTTAAAAAATTTAAGAGGAAATTTTAATTCAAAGCCTGCCGCTACATTGAAAAAAAAGTTCTTTCTGGTATCACCCAAACTAACTTGAAGGTTTAGCTCTAAACTTAAAAAGTTCAGAAGCTGCGCTTCAAATCCAATTGTAATTCCCGGCATTGCTAAAATTTTATGATCTTGATCAGAAACTGTTTGAGGATCATCAAATTCACCGGTATAAACCGCTACGCCGGCAACCAATCCTTTCGGAAGTAAAGAATAAAATATAATAGGATAATCAAATCCAAGCCTTAAATAGATCCATTTATCCCGCCAGCTTAAATCGATTCCCTGAACAATCACCTCTTCATTAACAACTACCATATCTTTTTCTGTATAAGGAGGGATAACGCCGCTAACTGCATTAAAAAAAACGTATCTGTTATTCTGATCCATTTCTTCAAGAGTAGTGAAAAAAAAGTCAAAAGAAATAATCTCAGAATTAATTAAATTATTTATTAGGCTGATTTTCATTAAATAGTGATTAGGATCAATATCCCTGTTTTGATTGTTTGTTACGTTAAATTTAAACACATAAGCTGCTTCATTCTTGTCATCGACTACAGGGTAGCCCGTACTTGTGGCTTCTTTTTTAAAATTTGTATAAAAATAATCCTGTTGCCGGTTATTTACCGCCTTTCCTTCGATAAAAATCTTTCTGTTTGGTAATTCTTCTATTTTTTGCAGAAAAATTTCCTGCGAGAAAAGGTTTATCGATATGATCAGGAATAATGGTAAAAGTAATAACTTTTTCATTTAAGTTAATTATAATAGAAAAAGGGCTTTTTTTCAAGTTTTGCACATTTGTAATATATTTTTTAATAAAAGACTAAAGCCTTGATACAAGCGATCAAAGAGAATAAAAAGTAGTAGCAATGATGATAATTATTAATTATTTTCTGTTCTTTAATTCTCTGTTGTTTTTTAACAATTTTCCGTTTTTCCCTTGAATCTGGCTCTCCCAGGTACTAGAGTTAATGTATGGAAGTTGTGCTTGCCCAAAAGAAAAGGGTCCGCAGTCCGGTCGGCGCCGGAATGTTTTATCCTGATGATAAAACCCAGATGCTCAACTATTTAAGGTCTTTTGATCTTGAAAAGAGCAAGGGCGGGCAGGCAAAGGCGGTTATCGCTCCTCATGGAGCTTGGGATTATTCAGGGAAGCTGGCGGCGCAGGCTTTTTATTCGGGAGCGGGCAGAAGCAGAATCAAACGTGTCGTTCTTTTAGGTCCTTGTCATGACAAGAGGGAAAAAGGGCTTTTTCTGTCAAATTCCTATGCTTTTTATACCCCGATTGGAGATATACCTGTCGATCAGAAAATGACCGAAGAAATCGAAGTTTCAAGCGATTCTTTTGAAATAAACGATATACCTCATCTGGGCGAACATTCCATCGAAATTCTTCTTCCTTTTGTAAAATATTATTTTCCATATGCTTCAATAGTGCCTATTTTGATGGGGCAGCCTGATGCTCGTTATATTTACGATCTCGCTTATGCTTTAAGAACGGTTATTAGCCCTGTGATCGATGAAACATTGATAGCGGTTTCCTGCAATCTATCATTTAATAAAGATGAAAGCCGGGCGAGGCTCTTAGCCGAAGAATGTTTACGTTTTTTTGCCGAAAGAAATTCAAACGCGCTTTTATCCGCCATCTTGGAAGAGCGTTTAAATGCCTGCGGCGGCGCCCTTGTGGTCAGTTTAATAGAAAGCGGTATTTTAGAAAAAACAGCCGGTTCAGCTTTCGACCTTGTCAGCGCGATCAGCGCGGAAAATAATATAGTTTATTACAGCGGTCTTTCTTACGAATAAATAGAGGATAATAATATAGGGTCTACTCTTAAGCTTTTTAAAAAGGGGCATTATGCCGATAATAAAAATATGCGTAATTTTTTATTGGTAATACTAATAATTTTTATCATATTAAATTGTAAATCACAATCTCAACCTCAGCCCAAAGCTGAATTAATCGCAGAAGTTGTAGTTGAAGTTGAAATAGAACCTGAAATTGAAATAATCGAACCTGAATTTGAAGTTGTATCGATAGTTATTTTGCAAGCCGATCTTGTTGTTACAGAATTTAAAACCGTTATTAAAGTCACCAATCCCAATGATTTTCCTCTTGAACTTACCGAGTTAACTTATGAATTATACGGTAACGGTGAATTTTGGGAAGGGAACACGGCAAAAGGAAGTATGGCGATTCCTTCCACAAGTTTCAGTGAAACCGCTTTTATTTTTAATATGAATTTTATCAATAACAGCCGCAGCCTTTTAAATGAAGTAATAGCTATGAGGCAGGTTAATTACATTTTTAAAGGAAAAGCGAAAGTGCAGCCTGTCGTACAAAATATCGATCCTTTTATCATGAGTTATGATTGCAGAGGGCTTTCCGAAGTAAAACGGAGAGCGGAGAGATAAGCCCTCCTGATTGATAATTAATTTTCACCGCTATATAATAAATCATGATTATTGCATCAATTGATATTCAAAACGGTAAAGTCGTACAACTCAAACAAGGCGATGAGCTGATCTTACTGCGCGATAACGCCAATGAGCTAGCAGAGGATTTTGACATTTACGGCGAGGTCGCTGTCATAGACCTTGACGCCGCGATGGGTAAAGGTTCAAACATCGAAATGATTAAACCCCTTCTTCGGAAAGCTGATTGCAGAGTAGGGGGCGGTATTAAAACGCCTGAGCAAGCGAAAAACCTTGTCAGTCTCGGAGCGCGGAAAATTATTATAGGATCAAGCGCGTTTCGCCTAGGAGATTCATTCGCTGTAAATATCCCTTTTCTGGAAGCGGTGTCAAAAAAAATCGGGCGGGAAAGATTGATTGTTGCCGTGGACGCAAAAGCGGTTAATAAAGACTCTTATGAAATCGTAGTTGACGGCTGGAAAACAAAAACAGGACTCGATTTGATAGAAGCTGCAAAAGCGGTAGAACCTTATGCCTCAGAACTTCTTTTTACCTGCGTGGATCGCGAAGGGACAATGACAGGCATCGATCTTGAGCCTGTAAAAAAACTCCGAAAAGAAATTAATTGTCAAATAACTGTTGCAGGCGGTGTCTGTACCTTAGAAGAAATAAAAGCAATTTCAGATATCGGCTGTGATGTGCAACTTGGCATGGCTCTTTATACAGGAAAAATAAATTTAGCGGATGCTTTTATTACTTCCCTCAATTGGAAAAAGGGACAGTTAAATAAAAATGATTTACCTCTTCTGCCGCTTATTGTTCAATCGCAAGACGGGCAGGTGATGATGACAGGTTTTGCAGACAGCGAAGCGTTATCTGAAACTTTTAAACGCGGCAATGTTTGTTTTCACTCAAGAACAAGAAACAAACTGTGGATGAAAGGGGAAAACTCAGGCAATGTATTAAAACTTATCCGTTTAAGAGCGGATTGCGACAGAGACGCTATTCTTGCCACAGCGCAGCCTGCAGGGCCTGTTTGCCATACAGGGGCGTGGTCCTGCTTTGAAACAAATCAAAAATATTCTTTAGAATTTTTACAGGCTGTAATAAAAGAGCGTTTTAAGAATCCTGCCCCCGGTTCGTATACGGCGACTCTTGATGATGAATTAGTGCGCGAAAAAATAATGGAAGAAGCCAAAGAGTTATGCGAAGCGAAAACACATGAAGAAATTATTTGGGAAGCTGCAGACCTTCTTTATTTTTCTTCAGTGCTTATGACGCGCTCAGGTGTAAGCATAGAAGAGATTTTTAACGAACTTGACAGAAGGCATAAAAAATAATGAGCGATTATTGGAATGAACGTACAAAAAATCTTTCCCCCTATGTACCCGGAGAACAGCCCAAGGATCGTAAATTTATTAAACTTAATACCAACGAAAACCCTTATCCTCCTTCACCCAAAGTAATTGAAGCTATTCGAAAAAATGTTAGCGAAACTTTGCGTTTTTATCCCGATCCTGAATGTACGCAATTACGCATAGCAATCGCAAACAGTTACGGTGTAAAAAAAGAACAGGTTTTTGCAGGTAACGGCTCTGACGAAATTTTAGCTTTCGCTTTCGGGGCTTTTTTTCAAAGTACAATAAACAGGGAAAAATTAACAGAGAATGATAAAATTTTATTTCCTGATATTACTTATAGTTTTTATCCTGTTTATGCCGATCTTTGGGATACCCCCTACCGTACTGTTCCCTTAGGTGAAGATTTTACTATTAACATAAATGATTATAAAACATCTTGCAGCGGTGTAATCTTTCCTAACCCTAATGCGCCTACAGGTATCGCTCTTGCCTTAGATGATATTTTATCTCTTGCAGAATATTTAGAAAAACAAAAAAAAGTTTTTATTATTGACGAAGCCTATGCCGCTTTCGGGGCGGATTCCGCTGTTCCCTATATTGAAAAATATCCTAATCTTTTAACTGTACATACCCTTTCTAAATCAGCTTCCCTTGCCGGCTTGCGCGCGGGTTTTGCAATCGGTCATGAAAAATTAATCGAAGGCCTTTGCAGAATACGCGATTCTTTTAACTCATACACTATGGACCGCCTCGCTCTTGCAGGGGCGGCTGCTGCTGTAGAGGATAAACAGTATTATAAAGAAATAAATAAGCGTATTATTGCAACACGGCAAAGGACGGCGCAATCCTTACAGGATACCGGCTTTACCGTTCTTCCTTCAAAAGCGAATTTTCTTTTTGTAAAACCGCCAAAAATAAGCGCGGCTGAACTTTTCGCTGTGTTACGCGAAAAGGGTATTCTTGTACGGCATTTCAATAAAGAGCGGGTTAAAGATTATTTGCGGATAAGCATCGGCACGGATGAAGAAATGGATACGGTAATAGCATTTTGCAAAGAAATAATTGAAAAAAAATAAACAGAGTGATTACTCTTCAGCGAAATAAAAAGAATCATCCATTATTGTAAAATTAACACCCGCTGTTGTTTTAATACTTTTGTCTTCAAAAATAAAGACCGCATCAGTCCCCGGAAGTGTTTTAATTAATGCGCTGCCGGCCTTATAGCCAAGCACAAAAACCGCTGTTGAAAGCGCGTCCGCATTCATGGAGTTGTCTGTAATAACAGTGACAGATAACAATCCGTTTTGAGCCGGGTATCCTTGAAACGGGTCAAAAATATGATGATAGCTTTTTCCATTTTCTTCGAAATACCGTTCATAAATGCCTGAGGTAACTATTGTTTTTTCTGTTGTTTGTAAAAAACCGATAGCATCTCCGCGTCTTTCATTTGGGTTTTGTATACCGACCTTCCAAAGTGTTTTATCTTTTTTTTCTCCGAAAACAAAAACATTACCTCCAAGATCAATTATCCCGCGTGTTACCCCTGCTTGTTTGGCGATTCTTACAGCTTCGTCCGCTGCGTATCCTTTCGCTATCGCGCCTAAATCAAGCGCCATGCCTTCCAATTTTAAAAAGACAGTGTAAGCAGAGGCATCTAATTCAATGTTACGCCAATTTATTAATGGTAATAAATTTTCTATTTCTTCTTGGGAAGGGATATGAGAATTTTTACCGATCCCCCACAAAGATACTAAAGGGCCTACCGTAGGATCAAATGCGCCCTCTGATAATTGCGCAAAATATTTTGCTTTTTCTATTACATAGAAAAGATCTTCATGCACATTTATAGGTGTTTTCCCTGCGGCGGCATTAATGCGGCTTATATCTGAAGAAAGGATATTAACGCTCATTAATTTTTCAATTTCTTGTATGCGGGAAAAAATATTTTTATATACGCTTTTTTTTCCTTGTTCAAAGAGGGAGACAAGGCAAACGGTTCCAAGAGCTTCTTCTATATGAGAGGATTCTATTCTATCGCAAGAAATTAAAAGTAAAAAATTTAATATAAAAAAAATACATAAGCATCTTGCAAGGATTTTTTTTGCGCATAGTTTCATATTTTAAAAATATAATGTTTATAAACCGAAACGCTCTGATAATTCTTTTAAATGGCTGCCTATAAAAATTACGCTGTATGTAGTCAGTATTATGCCGATTGTAATACCCATTGGAAGCAGGAATGACATTCCCCATTCGCTTGCAAGATTTTGAAAATCAAGGCTGAAGAAAGCTGTTACCAAAGATACCATGATGATGATACCTGTAACAACCCATCTTTTTGTAGACATACCCCCCGGAATTAAAAACCCTTCTTCATATTCTTCTTCTTTTTCCGCTGTAATTCTTGCCATTATTGAATTTTCCAATTCAGGGGAACGCGGGAAAAAATCTTCATTTAATATATTTCTTGTTTTTTCCAAAAGATGTATATGCTGCGCGCAGCCGGGGCAGGTTAAGGAATGCCACCATATTTGTAAATGAGTTAATAAAGGCATGGAATCATCATTACCTTCATATTCATAAATTAAATCTTTTATTTGTATACAATTCATAATTCACCTCTCTATTTTAATCTTCGATCAAACATTCAAGCTTCTCTTTTAATAAAATCTTCGCCCTGAATACATGAGATTTTATAGTGTTAACAGGAATTCCTGTTATCGCTTCAATCTCCTGATAAGAACGGTCATAAAAAAAGAACAAATCTATGCAGACTCTAAAACGTTCAGGCAGTTCTTCTATTGCCGCTCTTACCGCAATACTTGCAGCATTGCGAAGCGCGATACGTTCCGGAGTATCATTGTTATTTACAAGTTTCTCCGTATCTTCTTGCGCAAGACTCTGATACTCTTTCCTTCTGTTTACCTCATTTAATGCCGTGTTATACGCAATTTTATAAAGCCATGTTGAAAACCGGCTTCTTCCTTCAAAACGGGAAAGACTGCGGTACGCTTTTAGAAAAACCTCCTGTGTAAAATCCGCGGCATCTTCATGGTTACGGAAAAAACTAATCCCCATTCCGTAAACCGCTTTCTCATGCTGCCTTACTAAAAGGCGGAACATATCTTTGTGTCCCGCAACAATTTGACTGACAATTAACCTGTCGTTAATATCAGTGTTTTCCTTTTGCTCAGCTAAAGTCTTTTCCTGAGGTTTGGCATCCCCCTTTGGGGCTTCATCAAGCATTCTTATCGCGGCGTTTTATAATATAAAAAGCCAAAAGACCGATGCCCATTGATAAAGGGATAATCCCGCCTAAAAGACCGTAGGATGCTTCCTTCATTACTAAAGATAATAATATTGTAAGCGCAATGCCCACACTGCTTAAAAGCAGACCGGACAACAAACTGAATGAAAGTAAGTTAAATTCAGGTTTTGTATATTGCCCCGCTTTTATGGCAAGGATTTTCCGTCTGTGATTCCACAACAGATAGAAAAAAATCACTGCCGAACCCATTACTATCCCAACAATAGGGATAATAGCGATAATAATTTTGGCTGCGTTTGATGTTTCCATTTTTTACTCCAGAACTATATATTACGCTAAATATTATTACCAGTCTATAATTTTGACACTAAATAAGATGAAAAGTTGCTTTTTTAATGTATTTTGAACAATATTTTACAACTTTATATATTATAATGACATTTCCCCGGAAATACATTACTCTATAACCAGTGGAAAAAATACCTTTTCTAAAACGGGAGGTTCCGCCTCTAGTTAATATTATTTTACTCTCAATTATAGGAGCGTTAACAGTTTTAATTATTATCGGCACTGTTTACGCCCTTGTCCGATCCGGTAATTCAAACCCGCTTTTTTCCTTGGGGAAACCCGGAACGGAGCGCTTAACTCAAAATGATGATATACGTGTTTTTTCAGAGCTTGGACGGATGAGGATACCTCTTTCCAATTCATCGCTTATGATTCTTTCAATCGCATTCCCGTACTCTGCAAACGATACAGCCTTTACAGAAGAGCTTGCCGTTAAAATTGATGATTTTAGAGCTATCGCGATTGATTATTTTTCCGCTTTACCGCCGGAGAAATTGATTCATATTGACGAGGATGCCGCTAAAAAAGAAATTTTAAAACAATATAATAATAATTTACGTCTTGGAAATATTACCGCCATTTACTTCAGTGATTTATTGGTAATAGACGCTTCTAATTAAGGATAAAGGTTTAGGAGTGCTGATGGCATCTGCAGGGTCTGTTGTAAAATTAACTTTTACCGGGGATCTTATGTGCATTAAACAGCAAATCAAGGCGCATAAGACAGAAGCAGGGGTTTTTGATTTTTCTGAAATTTTTAATGATTGTAAAAATTATTTTTCTTCATCAGACTATGTGATAGGTAATCTGGAAAGTCCTCTTGCCGATGCCGCTTATTGCAATCATATTATTACTTATAACAGCCCTTTGGCTTTTGCACAAGCTGTAAAAAACAGCGGTTTTTCCATGGTAACAACCGCTAACAACCATTGTTTAGACAGAGGTCTTTCCGGTTTGGAAGATACAATTAAAGCCCTTGATCTTATCGGCTTAAAACATACTGGTACAAATAATCAAAATAATTTAACAACAGGTATTATCGAAAATTTTGCTAATATTAAAATCGGTTTTTTATCATATACATACGGTACAAATGCTTGGAATAATAAAATATTTTTAAATGAGAATGAAAAATGGAAAGTTAATCTTTTTCAGGAACAGGAGATTTATAATTTTAAAACAAAACAAAAGAACGACAATCTTTTTTTTGACAGGATGCGTGAAGATATCAAAGTAATAAAAAGCGCAGGGGCTGAATATATAATAATGTGTCTTCATGCAGGAGGGCAATACAGCCCCGTCCCCTTAAAAAAAACAAAGAAAATTGCCGCTTTAATTGCAGATATGGGGGTGGATGCTGTAATTACAAACCATGAGCATGTTATACATAATATAGAAATAATTTCTGATAAAGTTTTTGCATATTCATTAGGTAATTTTTCATCGTTATTTTGTATACATTCAAAGCCTTTTATTAAATTATCTGATTATTCTGTAATATTAAATTTATATCTTTCAAAAGAAAATACGGTAAAAATTGATGATATAACATTTAGTATAGCAAAAACAATTACAGCAGGAAGAAATAAAGTAAAAACCGTTCTCCTTTTTGATTTAATAAATAATTGCACAGAAAAAAGCAAGCAAAATAATTTATTAAAGGATAATCTTAAGATATATAACCGTTTTTTAAATCGTAAAGAATCTGAAATCGAATTAAAATTAGAATATTCTATAAAAAAAGCGCATTAACCCATATTTTTCTTTTAATAAAAATTTATTTTTATATTGACAAATACCCTTTAATATTCTTATACTTATAACAGTTGAGCAACTATTCAACTGTTATAGGGAGAAGCTTATGAAACTATTAAATGCCTTAGAAAATGAAAAAGTTAATTTTATCAGGTTATCTATAGGGGCGGTTGTTTTTGCATCCGGTCTAATTTTAGGGTATTTTAAACCTGATTTTGGCGTTTTTTTCCAAAATATGCCATTTTTTGCCTATCTTACCGCTTATCTAATTCTAGGCGGCGATATAATAATTCGAGCAATTAAAAATTTGCTGCAAGGACAGGTTTTTGATGAAAATTTTTTAATGAGTATCGCTACTATAGGGGCTTTCGTGATAGGCGAATCTCCTGAAGGTGCCGGTGTTATGTTGTTTTATCAGGTAGGGGAGTTTTTTCAAGAAAGAGCGGTTAATAAGTCTAAAAAATCTATCGCAGATTTAATGGATATCAGGCCTGATTACGCTAATTTAATAAAAGGCAATGAGCTGATTAAAGTTGCACCTGATACTGTAAATATTAATGATGAGATTATCGTTAAACCGGGTGAAAAAATCCCTTTGGATGGAATTGTTATAGAAGGATCATCTATGATAGATACATCCGCATTAACAGGGGAGTCTGTTCCAAGAAAAACTCAAAAAGATTCTGAAGTATTATCCGGTTGTGTAAATATCAGCGGAAAATTAACAATAAAAGTTACAAAAGTATTTTTTGAATCAACTGTTTCTAAAATTATTAATCTTGTTCAAAATGCTGCAAGTAAAAAAGCGAAGACAGAAAATTTTATCACAAAGTTTGCCCGTATTTATACACCTGTTGTAGTAATTCTTGCGGCGCTTCTTGCTGTTCTGCCTCCTTTGCTGTCTATCGGTGAATGGAAAGTATGGCTTCACCGAGCTTTGGTTTTTCTTGTTATCTCCTGTCCCTGTGCTCTTGTTCTATCCATTCCGATGAGTTTTTTCGCGGGTTTGGGGAAAGCCGCAAAAAACGGTATTTTAGTTAAAGGCGGCAATTATCTGGAAGCGTTCAATCATATAGAAACAGTTGTTTTTGATAAGACAGGAACCTTAACCAAAGGTGTATTCAAAGTGACAGCAATTCAAAGCGCAAAGGGATTTACAGATAAGAGCTTGCTGGAATTAGCAGCTAAAGCTGAACAATTTTCCAATCATCCTATTGCAATATCGATAATAGCAGAGAACAATAAACAGTTAAGAGAGAACAGTGGATTTGCTGTCAGCGAATATACCGAGCTTGCGGGCTGCGGGGTCCGTGTTTTGCTTGACGGGAAAGCAGTCCTTGCCGGGAATGAAAAATTGATGATTGATAACGAGATTGTTTTTGATAAAGCTGTAAATACATCCGGGACTATTGTTTATGTTGCGTATAACGGTATTTTTGCAGGATGTATCATTATTTCTGATGAAATAAAACCTGACAGCTTCAGTCTTGTATCTTCCCTTAAAAAAAGAGGAGTAGAAAAAACTGTAATGCTTACAGGGGATAATCCGCAGATTGCGCAAAATACCGCAAAGGTTTTAGGTATAGATGAAGTGTACGGCGGCTTATTACCGCATGAAAAAGTTGAAATGCTGGAAAAACTTAATAAACAAAAAAACATTAAGAAAAAATTAATATTTACAGGGGATGGAATTAATGATGCGCCCGTTCTTGCAATAGCGGATATTGGCGTTGCAATGGGCGCTCTTGGTTCTGATGCGGCAATAGAAGCCGCTGATGCAGTACTTATGACAGATGAACCTTCCAAGTTAATAAAAGTTATTGATATTGCCCGTTTTACAGGAAAAATTGTCAGACAAAATATTATTTTTGTTTTATGTGTCAAAGTAATATTTCTTACACTCGGTGCATTCGGTGTTGCGACTATGTGGGAAGCAGTTTTCGCCGATGTAGGTGTATCTTTATTGGCTGTATTTAACTCTATGCGTATAATGTACGCAAAAATTTAGAATATAGATTAAAATATATTATTAATGTACATAAATATTTTCTAATAAATATAACCCTTGACATTAAAAATTTTGTATTTTATTCTTAATATAATAAAGAATATACTAAAATTAGGTGTATTTTTTTCAAAAGGGGAGATTATAGTATGAAATTAAAAATAAAATTGAGCATCCTAGTAATCATCATTTTGGTTGTGGTTATTGCCGGACTCTCAATCTTAATGTTATCCAGATCCTCAAGTATCGCTTTAAATTTGAGCTTGAGGGTAATTGAATACCTGTCCGGCGAGCAGGCTGAGTTCTGGAAAGGGCGGCAGGACAGCCGTTTCTCAATGCTTAATGCTATGGCGGAAATAATGGCAGATTATGAAGAGATGAGGCCTGAAGACCGCAGGCCCTTTTTTGATAATATGCTTATGGGTATTATGACATCCCGTCCTGAATATTTACAACTTTATACTGTATGGAAACCCAACGCCGTTGACGGTATGGATTCCCAAATGATAAATAGACCCGGTTCCACCGCCACAGGGCAATATGCCATGGCTATTACAAGGGAATCCGGCAATATAAATGTCCGGGCTACCTCAGATGTAGATAAATCAATTTTATATTTAAACAGCCTCAATCCCCGAGCGCCAAAGGACCGTATAGAACCTCCTTTTTTCAGAGACAATCATTATTTACTAAGATACATGGTACCAATCATTAATCAAAGAACACAGCAGGCAGTAGGGGCTGTCGGTTTATTAATGTACACCGATATGATTCAGCCGATGTTAGAAAATACAGTTAAAACACATGATGAAATCGCGGCAATGGTAATTTATGCAGATGACGGCACTATTTTAGCTCATACTTACCCGGACAGGATAGGAAAGAAACTTAAAGATGTAGATACAGTTTACGGTAAGTATTTGGATCAGGCGAACCAAGCTGTCGCCGATGGGGTAGATTTTCATTGCTCCGCTTATTCAACGGCTATGCACACAAATTTGGAAATTTTCATTTCGCCCCTTGTTATCGGCGATTCAGATGTAACTTGGTCTGTAATGATTGCGTCACGAGAAGATTACGTTTTAGCCGATGTCAGAGATCTGACCATATATACCATCATTCTCGCCTTTGTAATGATTGCGGCTGTAGCTGTACTTATATATTTTGTTCTTCATTTTACCATGATGCCTGTTGTTAGTGTAGCGGAAACATTAAAAGATATAGCGCAGGGCGAAGGCGATTTAACGGTAAAAATCGCAGAAAAAGGAAAAGATGAAATTACAGAGCTGTCAAGATATTTTAATCAAACAATAGAGAAAATAAAAAATCTTGTTTTGATGATTAAACGAGAAGCGGAAAAATTATCGGAAATCGGAAACGATCTTGCCAGCAATATGAATGAAACAGCGGCTGCTGTGAATCAGATAACAGCGAACATACAAAGTATTAAAGTCAGGGTAATTAATCAAAGCGCAAGCGTTACAGAAACAAATGCAACTATGGAACAAGTGACAATTAATATTAATAAATTAAACGGTAACATAGAAAAGCAAACCACCCATGTTTCACAAGCATCTGCCGCTATCGAAGAAATGGTCGCTAACATTGCATCGGTTACCGATACGCTTGTTAAAAACAGCGCCAATGTGAAAACTTTGCAAAACGCATCAGAGGTTGGCAGAAGCGGCTTACAAGAAGTATCATCGGACATTCAGGAAATCGCCCGTGAATCGGAAGGCTTATTGCAAATTAACTCTGTTATGCAAAATATAGCAAGTCAGACAAACCTGCTTTCAATGAACGCCGCGATAGAAGCGGCTCATGCAGGGGAGGCAGGGAAAGGATTTGCCGTAGTAGCGGACGAAATCCGTAAGCTCGCAGAAAATTCCAGCGCTCAATCAAAGACCATTGGCTCAGTGCTTAAAAAGATAAAAGAATCGATTGATAAAATCACCCGTTCCACGGAAAATGTTTTAACCAAATTTGAAGATATTGACTCCAGCATTGATGTAGTCGCGCAGCAGGAAGAGAATATCCGCCACGCGATGGAAGAGCAGGGTCAAGGATCCAAGCAAATACTGGAAGGGATTAGCAATGTAAACGCGATTACAAGGCATGTACAGGAAGGATCAAGGGAAATGCTTGACGGGGCGAAAGAAGTAATCCAGGAAAGCATCAATTTGGAAAAAGCCACGCAGGAAATTACTTCCGGTATGAATGAAATGACCCAGGGCGCGGAAGAAATTAACACAGCGGTAACACAGGTTAACGACATCAGTATGAAGAACCGTGAAGGTATAGGCACTTTAATAAAAGAAGTGATGCGCTTTAAAGTTGAGTAAATGTTAGACCTTTTTTAAAGATTCCTCTGAAAGACCGAAGCCTTCATCTTCAAGATTTCCGGCAGGTTCTACATGAATCATTATATCGTAAACATTATCTATTCTGTTTTTTATGGCTTTTTCAACATTGTGGGCTATCCAATGCGCTTCAATTACAGTTTTGTTAGGTGCAACTTCAATATCTATATCTATATCCCAGAAACCGGCAATGCGGCGCATCCTAACCCGATGAGGGTTTCCTGCTTCTTCAACGGATTTTACAGCCTCAAATACTTCTTTGTAATGTCTTTTATGATAGCCTCCGTCCATCAATTCTTTATTAACTTCCATAAAAATACTGAATGCTGATTTTAAAATCCACAATCCGACAATAATAGCTACCCATGAATCAATCAGACCTATTTTAAAGATCATTGAAAGCCCCAATCCTAAAAGAACTCCCGCTGAAAGTAATACATCGGCTGTCATGTTTTTCGCGTTTGCTTTTAACATTGAAGAATTTGCTTTTTTTCCGAATATATACTGAGACCATGCTAATAATAATTTTCCTGTTATGGAAATAAGAGTGCCTATAACGGCTAACAAAGACGGAACTTCACGCTGTTCATTGGAAATAATATGCTGTATGGAATTTACAATAAGCTGCGCTCCCGCGAAAAAGAGCATAAAAGAAAGCAATGCCGTAGCGATAGTTTCCGCTCTTCCATGTCCCCAGGGATGATCTGCATCAGCAGGCTGGGAAATAATCCGCGCTACAATAAGTGACATTATTGCAATGAGTACATCAACAGAAGAGTCGATGCCGTCCCCTATCACGGAAAGACTGCCGGCTTTTATTCCTGCGCCGATTTTTATTGCTGCAAGTAAAGCGTTACCGAAAAGAGCTGTAAGCGAAGCGATTTTAATATAATGCGCTTTTTTTTGATTTACTTCATTATTTACTTGTTCCATTAAATTATTATGAAGCAGAAAATAAAAAAAATCGAGAAAAAAATAAAAAAATATGTGTTAATCATTTTGTATTTCATGTATACCTACTTGAAAAATCAACTAAACTGTGGGATAATAATTCAAAATTATAAAAGGGTAGGAAAATGCCGTTTGATAAAGAAAAAGCAAGAAAGAACCTGAAAGAAATCCTAAAAAGAATGCAAAATGATACCGATGCATTGCAATTACATGAATATTATAAAATATTTAAGAAAGAAATTTCTTTTTTCAGGCGATCATTAGCGGCAGCTTATCTTTTTATGTATTATGACGGAAAAGAAATCCCGCCTATATCTGATCCAAGTTCTTCTGTTACCGATAAACCAAAAAAACAAGCTACCGGAAACATCGCATCTTCGCGTCCCGCTGCAAACGCGCTCAAACAAAATTTGCAAGATACATCAACCAATAAAGAATCAACTGATAATCAAACAAATTCAGTTTCTTTTGAAAAAACTTTGGTAGTAATACCCGAAGAAGAATCAAAGAGACTTTTTATCAGTATCGGTAAAAACCGCCGTTTGTTTCCACGAGAAGTGATTGCTCTTATAATATCTAACACTTCTGCTGCGAGGGAAGATATCGGTATTATAAGAATACTTGACAATTATTCATTCGTTCAGGTTAGAGATACAAAAGCCGATGAAATAATAGAAACCCTTACCGGTCACAGGTTCAGGGGAAGAACGCTTACAGTTAATTATGCAAAACCAAAAAATATAGAAGAAAACAATCAGGTATCATCTGCGGAAAGTTCTTCTTTAGAATCAGAAAATAGTTAAAGTTATTATATTAAAATGATATTATTTGAAACATGAATAATAATAAAAAAATAAATAGTATATTAATACAGATTCCAATAAATAAAAAAAACCAGGCAAATACTTCTATTGTATATGCTTTGATCGCATAACGTTTCTCAGATTGTTTTTCACTTGAAGGCAGTAAACCGTAATGTAATAGTTCTTTTTTTGCTCTTAGTTTTCTTGCGTTCCATGAAAAACGGCGGTACAAGGTTGTTAAAAGTAAACCGGGAGGAAAAACCGGTAGGATAGGGATAAAAACTGATATAATCGCGCAGATAACAGTTAATCTGAAGGCAGGACGGCCTAAAAGGGATGCTGCTATGTAGATCAATGCCATCACGCCTGTTATTGTCGCTATCGGACTTAAGTTGTTCCAGTAACCGTTACGCGATCTTGCAGAGCATATAATTGAATGAAGCAAATCATTATCAGAACAATTATAAAAAATTACCATTAAAGGATCTTCTTTTGTTGAACAAAAACTTAATCGATTGTTTTGTAATTTTAAATGTCCTCCTATAAATACTTTTGCTCCTTCTGTTAAAGTAGAAATTTGATCCCAGTTTATTTTTTCAAACGCTTCCGGAACTTCGTCTTCTTGCATCGGCGTACCTGAAGAAGAGTGTAAAAGAAAGCAATCGGTTTTTACAGAAGATTCAGTTTCTAATGATACAGGGATCGTCAGATCATCACCCCTTACCCAAAGAGTATGCCCGTCAGTTATCGATTCGATTCCTCCTGTAAATTTAAATAAACCTCCTTCATTTGTCAGTTGACGGTATTGACGGTAATCTAAGGCTTTACTAAAACTTAAATCATTAAAGCGTTTTCTAAAACGTTTCCATTTATTACGAGTCAAAAGAATGCCGCTTACCGGGATAAGAAAATAAAAAATTGTGACTATCAGAATTATGACTAGAAAATAAATCCCTCTCGTGTTATTATCCCCCTTATAGATACTGTACTTAAAGCGAGCCTTGAAAAGGCTTCCGGCATACACAGTATATACAGTTTGCTTTACATTTTATTTTAATGTGTTTGAGGTTAACATGTCAAAGAAGAAAATAACAAGGTTGGTAGTCGGACCGATATCAACTAACTGCTGGCTTTATCCGACCGGAAACAATGAAGTAGTAATTATAGACCCCGGTGATGAAGCGGATAAAATTATTTACACATTAAAAAAAATGAACCTTGCCACTAATTATATTTTACTAACTCACGGGCATTTTGATCATATCTGCGGAGTGCCTGAACTTGCTCTTTGTACAAAACCTTCTAAGATAGCCATTCATCGTCTTGATGCAAATTGCTTAGGTCCAGACTCCTATCAAATTCACCGCGAAAATCTAAAAGCAGTTTTTGGCTCATCAGAATTTTTAGATGCATACTGGAGTGAAATGCCGAGCGCCGATATCCTTCTTGAAGACGGAATGCAGATTGGTCCTTTTACTGTCATTCATACTCCGGGGCACACACCCGGCAGTGTTTCTTTTTGGGATAAAGAAGAAGGCGTGCTTTTTACAGGCGATACCCTCTTTGAAAACGGCAGAGGGCGCACAGACCTTGCCGGAGGCAATGGAGAAGAATTATTAACAAGCCTTGAGCATTTATTTAAAATGGACGGGGACATAAGCGTATACCCAGGGCATGAAGGGATTACTACTATTGGGAAAGAAAGGAAGAGAGGTTTATAAAAAAGTTATTTTACCAGACCTTGTAATATTGATTTAAAGAGCGTGCTCTTTGTATCATTTTCTAAAACTTTATCCAGAGCGTTAACTGTTTTTGCCGAGCCATTAAAAGAAAGACCGAAATCACCGCTTAAGGTCTTCCCTAAATCTGAAGCCATGTTTGTAAGTGAACTTTCATCTTTAGTTTTTTTCCCTAATTTGGAGGCCATCGCCGCTATAGATGACAGTTCCGCACCGCTGCCTGAACCGCCTGTAATTAAGGCTGCTAAACCTGCGATACCGTCTGTCGCCGTATTTTTACTGCTTGCTTTTCCCATAGTAAGTAAAGGAGCTGCAAGTTCGGCTAATTTTCCAAGATTAGAAGCGTTAAGTAATCCTGTCTTTGATGCGGCAGACGCAAGTGTTCCTAAAAGCCCTCCTCCAGATTTTCCCAATAAAGCGGGAATGATAGTCGCTATATCCAAACCCGGAATTATCCCGTCTTTCGCTACTTTTTCTCCAGAAAATCCTGCCGCGGCAGCCCCTATCCCTGTTAAAATGCTTAAAGCCGATGAAGCCATATATACCTCCTTTTATTTATGAAAAGCCGATAAATAACTTTCCTGATTAAATTCTATTATGGAATTTTATAATCAGCAATATAATTATTTTGTTTATTTCGGTAAGAGACTAAATTTGAATTGCTTATTTTTTTACCGATAATTAAATATGGTCAAAAAAGGATTTTTTTCCATAATTTTATTATTTTCCAGCCTTTTCTTTCTTTCTGCTCAGGGAAGAGAGCTAGGCTTTCACAATGATGTAATCAGAGGCGAGGTATATATAGATTTTGAGCCTATTTATGCAGGTCATGCGGACAGCGAATATCCCCTTGATTTTAATAAAGCCGCGCTCCGGGGTCTTGAAGAAGCGGCTATGTTTTTTTCCGCGATGATATACGGCTGGAGATTTGATTACGAAGTTGGAGAGAGAGCAAGGCGGATTGCTGAAGATATTGAACTTGAACCTATCGCGCAGATACATTTCGGAGATCCTGCTTTGAAGGTGACTGAAACAGAAATAAAAGATATGCAGTTAAGAGTATGGGCGGATTATCAATTAAATGAAGCGGCTAAACGCCGCATACAAGTTTGGCGTTCAGGAACTATCAGAAACGCGCAGGCTATAGGTCACGGCCCTTCCCATCTTGATGAATATCCGGGCTGGCTTGAAGTTAAAAGAATGGCGCTTGAAGATGCCGCAAAGGTTACGTTACGTGCAATGCTGCGCGGAAGTGAAAGAAGCCGCCCTAAGGAAGTAACAGGTTTAATAAGCCTTGCATCCTTTCCCAGATTCTATGTTGATGCGGGGCGCTGGGCGGTATCAGCCCGCTTTAGGGTTAAAATAGAAAATATTATACCTTTTGCAGTTCATTAATTAATTTTTTCAGATAATTCTCCGGCTCTCTTCCATGCCGCTTCAACAGCTTTCATTACAGCGCTTCGGAAAGCCCCTTCCTCAAGAGCTTTTATCCCCGCTATTGTCGTCCCTCCAGGGGATGTCACCATATCTTTTAATTCTCCGGGGTGTTTTCCTGTTTCTTGCGCCATAGCCGAAGCACCTTTAATTGTTTGAGCCGCATAAAGATATGCCTTGTCTCTTGGCAAGCCTGCGCGTACCGCGCCGTCTGCCAGCGCTTCCAAAAATAAATAAACAAACGCAGGCCCTGATCCTGAAAGGGCTGTAACAGAATCCATGTAATGCTCGTCAATTATATCGATGATACCTGCCCCGCTTAGAATTTTTTTTAGTTCTTCAATTTTTTTTACAGGTACATCCTGCGAAGCGGATAGAGCGATCATTCCCTGCCCGATTAGAGCAGGAGTGTTCGGCATTATGCGCACTACAGGAATACTTTTGTTTATTTTTATTTCATAACTATTTAAAATAGATGATTGAATTTTATTTATAGACCAGCCTGCCGCCATTGAAACTAAAACAGCTTTGCCGTTTCTTTCCTTTACAGCAGGCGCGATTTCACCTAACACTTGCGGTAACACCTGAGGTTTTACCGCAAGAAAAATAAAATCACCGTTTTCTACGGCTTCCGTGTTGGTGTCTAAAACATCAGCTCCGATTGAAGAAGCGGCTTTACGTGCTTTTTCTATGTCTGCATCTGTAATATAAATATTTTCTGCGGGAATTACTTTTGATGCGGCTTTCATCAGGGCGAAGCCCATGTTGCCGCTGCCGATAAATGATATTTTCATCAATCTACCCCTGCCGCTTTTCTAAAGCGTTTTACCGTAGCGGCGGCGATAGGGCGCGCTTTTTGCGCTCCCTGCTCTAAAATTTTATCAAGTGTTGGAATGTCCGCCATGATTGCTTCATAACGTTCCCTTATCGGAGAAAGACAACGGTTAATAACGCGGAAAAGCTCTTCTTTCGCATCCCCCCATCCCATACCGCCGCTCCTGTAGCGTGAAGCAAGAGAGTCTTGTTCTTCTTTGCTTGCGAATAATTTATAAAGAGAGTAAATCTGGCTTTCCTCGGGATTTTTCGGCTCTTCTACGGATTGAGAGTTAGTAACAATGCGCATAACGGTTTTACGCAATGTTTTTTCCGGCGCGAAAAGAGGGATAACATTACCGTAACTTTTGCTCATTTTTCTTCCGTCAAGACCCGGCACTACAGCGACATTTTCCTGCACTGCAGCTTGCGGGATTTTTAAAACCTGTTGTTTGTAATTTGCATTTACCGACTGCGCGATATCCTGCGCCATTTCTATATGCTGCTCCTGATCCTTGCCTACAGGCACTACATCAGAATCAAAAATAATAATGTCTGCCGCCATCAATACAGGGTATGTAAAAAGACCCATATTGATTCCCGCGTCAGTGTCATCGCCTTTAGCGTGGTTATCCCCTGCCGCCGCTTTATAAGCATGCGCCCTGTTCATCAAACCTTTCGCGGTAAAAGCCATCAGCATGGTTGTAAGCTCGAAAACTTCAGGGATAGAACTTTGCCTGTAAAAAATTACTTTTTCAGGGTCTAAACCGGAGGCAAGCCAGCCAGCCGCTACTTGCCTGATGGTAGAGTTTAACTCTTTGGGATCTTTCATTGTGTTAAGCGCGTGATAATCCGCGATAAAATAACGCGCGTCATACTCATTGGCAAGTTCGAGCGCGGGTTTTATCGCACCGAAATAATTGCCGATGTGGAGGTCGCCTGTAGGTTTTATGCCTGTAAGTGAAATTTTCTTCATAAGGTTAATTTATTAGTTTTATTAAGGATTGTAAAGGGTAATGAACATATAATAGATTGTAATAATTGATTGATATTTAATATACTATTAATTAATGAGATCGATTTTTAAAGCCGCAGATATTATCATCATTATACTGATTGCAGGTTTTTCTTTTTTTTCCGCTTTTAATATTTATTTTAAACCTCAAAGTAAAGCGGCGCAGGTTTTAATACGCGCTGAGGGAAAAGAATGGGCATATCCGATTGATGCAGAAGAAATTGTTGAAATAAAAGGTCCTCTTGGAAGTACTGTAATAAAGATCAACGCAAAGAAAGCGCAAATTATATCTTCTCCTTGCGATAATAAAACTTGTATAGCAACAGGTTTGCTTGCGCAAAAAGGGCAGTGGTCCGCCTGTCTGCCTAATAATGTATTGCTTATAATATTAGGCGATGAAGGAGAGCTTGATGTTGTTACCTGGTGATAATGTTATACGCAAAAATATTGCAATGTTAGGCGCATTTTGCCTCTTTCTTTCCGCTGTTGAATATATGATTCCAAAACCTCTTCCTTTCTTGCGTATAGGGCTTGCTAATTTGCCTATAATGCTTGCTTTGGATATTTTCCCTCTGCCTTCTTTTCTTGTTTTAGTCAGTATTAAAGTAATAGGGCAGGGCTTGATTACAGGAACGCTTTTTTCTTATGTTTTTTTATTTTCTTTAACAGGAACATTTTTATCCGCGTTATTAATGTTTCTTTTACGCCGTATATTAAAAAATAAATTTATTACATTTGTAGGGCTTGGGACGGCAGGCGCTTTTATTTCCAATATTTCCCAATTAGCCTTGGCTTATTTTTTTATTTTTAAAGAGAATGTTATTTACATCGCTCCTGTGTTTTTAATTACCGGATTAATAACAGGTATAGTGTTAGGTGTTTTTTGCGAGCTTTTTGCCCGTAAATCGCAGTGGTATAAATATGTCACAGAAGAAGTAATAAAAAGGAAAGAGGATGAGCAGACAGGAAATTTATAACAAGCTCTTCAGCGCGAAAGCTTTATTTTTTACAGGGATATTAATTATCCCCTCCTTATTATTTAACCCTAATACAGAGCTTAGAGCGGCTCAATTTATATTTTTCTTATTTTTAGTATGGCTTTGCGGTAAAAAAACAAATCTTATTTTTACCTTTCTTTTCATTATTTTTATTGTTGTATTTAACCTTCTTATCCCTTACGGGCAGGTTTTATTTTCTATCGGTGTTTTTAAAATAACAACAGGAGCGCTTACAGCCGGCATCCACCGTGCGGTAACTTTTGCAGCCCTTATTATGTTATCAAAAATTACAATCAGGCAGGATTTAAAAATTCCAGGCAAATTCGGTGAATTAATCAGCGAATCTCTGTTTCTTTTTTCCGTAATATTAAATAGAAAATACAGTTTAAAAGGAAAAAATCTTATCGCAGAAATTGATAATATAATGATTGATATAAACAAAGAACAGTTAATAGATAACAGAGAACAATTAATAGAAAATAATTTGAATCAAAAGACTAAAGCTATCGGGGGCTTTATTTTATTTACAGTGATTGTTATATCATGGCTGCCGTGGTTAAGCTATTTATTAAAATAATGATTATATGTTACAATAAAGAAGTCAGGAGTTACAGATGAAAATAATACAGAGCGCCGATTTTGATTTGTATTGGAAAAGCGAAACAAGAAAAGCGGATGATTTAAAAACGGAAAAAATTGTAAGAAAAATTATCGCCGATGTGCGTGCAAAGGGCGATGCAGCTGTTAGAAAATATGCCGCAAAATGGGATAAATCTTCCCCGCACAAGCTTGAAGTTCCGCTTTCTGAAGCGGAAAAAGCTTTAGAACAATTACGCTCACAAGAGCCTTCTTTAGTTACAGCGCTTGAACTTTCTGCCATGCATATAAAAATTTTTAGTGAAAAACAAAGGGAGCAATTTAAAGATTTTTCTTTTGAAATGGATAAGGGTCTGGTCACAGAACAGCGTGTAATCCCGGTACAGAGAGCGGCTGTTTATATACCCGGAGGGCGTTTCCCTCTTTTTTCTTCTGTTTTAATGTGTATGATCCCCGCTTTTTGCGCCGGAGTAGAAGAAGTGATGTTATCATCCCCTCCTTTAAAAGACGGGCTTCCGGATAAAAAAATTCTTGCGGCAGCCATGATAGCGGAAAAAATTTTTAATGGAGAAAAAAAATCAAAGCTCCGCATTTTCGCTGTCGGCGGGGCGCAGGCGGTCGCCGCTTTCGCGCTTGGTACGGAAACTGTCCCGCGTGTTGATATAATCGCAGGGCCGGGAAGCAAGTTTGTGGCCGCCGCAAAACGTATCTTATTCGGCGAGGTCGGCATAGATTTTATCGCAGGCCCTACAGATGTGCTTGTTATTAATGATGGCTCTGTTTCAAATTCTGCGGAATTAATTGCCGCAGACATGATAGGGCAAGCGGAACATGATGTTGACGCCCGTTCCCGCGCTCTTGTGCCTAACAGGGAACTTGCAGATCAAATCCTTACGGCTATCGAGCGCCGTTTAAAAGATATGCCTGCAGCAAATAAAACCGCACGCTCTTCCTTTGACGCTGGCGGATTAATTATCATTTATCAAAATAAAGAAGAAGCGCTGCGTATCGCTAATATTATTGCGCCTGAACATCTTGAACTGCAAACATCGGATGATGACAGTTGGATTCCTTTACTTAAAAATTACGGATCGCTTTTTATCGGGGCTCTCAGCGCGGAAGTTCTCGGTGATTATTCTTCAGGCCTCAACCATACCTTGCCAACATCGGCAAGCGCGCGGTTTACAGGCGGTTTAGGGGTGCGCCATTTTCTTAAAACCCTTACAAGTTTGCGCTGTTCTCAAGGCGAAGGATATGAGAAAGCGAGAACCACGGCGGAAATTCTCGCCCGCGCTGAAGGGCTGGAAGGGCACGCTCAAAGCGCGGCAGTCAGAAAAAATTGAATAATTATACATAAATAAAGAATTAATTATAAATTTACTAAATTTAATTATTTCTATTTTACAATTTTTCAATTATACTATTTTATAATAACAAAAAATGATGGAGGAATTATGCTGCGTATCGGAGTTGCAGGAATCGGGAATATCAGTAAAATTTATCTTGATAATCTTTCCGGGATCTTTGGAAAGAGAGTTAAACTTACAGGTGTAACAGATGTCGCGTTTAATCGCGCAGAAAAAGCCGCCGCTGATTATAAAGTAAAAGAATTTAAATCGTTAGATGAAATGTTAAAGAGCGATGTTGATATTATTTTAAATATCACGCCTCCCAAGTTTCATTATGATGTAGCTCTTTCCGCGATAAAGGCAGGAAAACATATTTATAACGAAAAGCCTCTTTGTACGAAAAGAGAAGATGCCGCTTTGCTTATTAAGGAAGCGGAAGAAAAGGGGCTTAGAATCGGAGGCGCCCCTGATACATTTCTGGGTGCGGGTTTGCAAACCTGCCGTAAGTTAATTGATGACGGATGGATAGGAAGTCCTGTTGCGGCGACAGCATTTGTTATGAATCACGGACCTGAGCATTGGCATCCTGCCCCTGATTTTTTCTATAAAGACGGCGGCGGGCCGATGTTAGACATAGGGCCTTACTATATAACAGCTCTTATCAGTATGTTAGGGCCTGTTGCAAGGGTTTGCGGCAGCGCGAGAATCAGTACGCCGGTAAGGAAAATTACAAATCAATTACAATACGGCAGGGAGATCAATGTTGAAGTTCCGACACATATTGCAGGAGTGCTTGATTTTAAAAACGGCGCAGTATGTACGTTAATCACAAGTTTTGATGTCTATTCTCATTCATTGCCGTTCATAGAAATTTACGGGACAGAAGGCACTCTAAAAGTTCCTGACCCTAATACTTTCGGCGGGCCTGTATATTTAAGGCGTTTCCGTGAAGAGGAATGGTTAAAAATGCCCCTGGTAAAAGGTTACGCGGAAAATTCCAGAGGTTTAGGCCTTACTGAAATGGCTTTAGCGATAGAAGAAGACCGCCAGCATCTTGCCTCAGGAGAGCTTGCCTTCCATGTTCTTGATATTATGGAAAGCATACATGAAGCCTCAGCAAAGGGAAGATATCAAAAAATTAAAAGCAGATGTAAGAAACCCGCGATGTTATAAATTACCGCGTTTGATCTTCTTTGTTGTCGTCATTTCCATCGGCTTATCAAGAATTTCAATCTTGGTTATTTTTTGGTAAGGCTGTAATTTCATGTTTACTTCATTAATAATCGATTTAATTTTATCTTTTATTACGGAAGCGGAAGGTGTTTCACCGTTTACTTTGTATTCAGGATTCGGGTAAACAAGAGCTTCAATTCCTTCAGTTCTCATTTTTGTATCAATTAAATAACCGCGGATAAGTATTTGATCGATTTCTTCGTATAACTGGAATTCATTTTCGATTTCTTCAGGATAAACATTCTTGCCGCCTTCCGTGACTATCATGTTTTTTGCGCGCCCTGTTAAATACAAATAATTTTCGCTGTCCATATAACCAAGGTCGCCTGTTTTTAAGTAATCGTCTGCGGTAAAAGATGCCCTTGTTTCTTCGAGCATTTTATAATAGCCGATCATTACCATCGGTCCTTTTATAATAACTTCGCCTACACCCCGCTCATCGGGATTGAGAATCTTCATATCAACCTGCGGGCAAGGGCGGCCTACGCTGGTTTCTTTATATTGCTCAATAGGATTAATAGCGATGATGGGAGAAGTTTCTGTAAGACCGTAACCTTGTACAAAGTCGATGCCAAGCTGGTTGTACTTTCTGAAAATACTCGGCGCAAGAGGACCGCCGCCGCATATACAAATGCGGATAGATGTAAGGCTCGCTTTTTCAAGGATAAATTTAAACATCTTCTTGCCGGGGTTTACTTTAAAAACTTTTTTTATAAAACCCGAAATTGACATTAAAAATCTGATTAAACCGTAAACGACAGGACCTTTCGCTTTAAGCCCGCGGAGGATGCCTGCAAGAACCTTATTAAAAAGAAGAGGCACGCCTAACAACATTGTCACCTGCGCTTCTTTAAGGTCTTTTAAAATTTGGGTAGTCACCATTCTTTTTCCGAAAACAACTTCCGCGCCTACAGAAATTGTTTCCATAAATACCGCAAGCATGGTATAAGAGTGATGTATAGGGAGGATCGCGTAAAAAACATCGGTATGTAAAATGATAAGAGGCGTCCCCTGTGCAAGATAGCAGTCGGAAACAAAATTCTTGTGGGTGAGCATTACACCCTTAGGTATACCTGTCGTGCCTGATGTAAAAAGAATCGCCGCAAGGTCTGTTTCCACCGCTTGTTCGATTTCCGCAGGAGGTCCGTCTAAATCATAAACATATGTCCCTATCCCTTTGCGAAGTGAAATTATTTCTTCCAAACATTCGATAGGTTTCGGCAGGTAATAATCGTATTTTTCTTCATCAACAAAAAGTATGCGGGCGCCTGATGTTTTTAATAAAAGGTCTGTTTCTTCGTTTTTAAGCTGATAATCGATAGGGACTACAACGCCGCCTGCAAAAAGGATAGCAAGGTAAGCGACTGTCCATTCAGGGGCGTTTTTTCCTGTAACGGCGACTCTATCTCCTCTGCGGATACCCTTGCTGTACAGCCAGCGTGCGATAGCCTCGATTTTAGCAAGCGATTCTGTATAATTTAAAGTGATTCTGTCCGGCTCAAAAATAGTAAAACAACGGCGGTCAGGATAACGGGAAACGGTAATTTTAAACATTTCCGGCAGAGTAGGCCATTGCCCTTTAAAAGCTTTCCCTCTGTATTCATCTAAGAATTTCCAAGGTTTCTCGGTGTACGGTACAGACATATTTTCCTCCAAAATAATACAATAATTTTAAGAGTATAAAATTACCCTTGTGATTTTAGACACAAGTCTAATGTTAAAGTTGCATTTATTTTGACATATTTTGATAAAATGTTCAAGAGCTTTTATAACCTCATATTGGAGCTTGATAAAAAACGATTATTTCGAAGTAATCACAAAGAAAAGAATGTTTAAGAATTATAAATCCAAATCAGAATGAGTTCCTGTACGTTGAAATGAAACTTTTCCCGCTTTTTTATCCAGTTCATAAATAAGAACCCAATCGCCTTCTATGTGGCAATCAAAAGAGCCTTCCCATTCTCCATGAAGAGGGTGATTACAATAATTTGACGGTAAAGGCTCCTCATTGATGATCATATTTAGAACATTAATAAGTTTACTCATATCTTTACCGCGTTTTTGCATAAGTTTATATTGTTTCTTAAATTGTTTTGTGTAAGTATGCTTAAACATCGAAAATTTTTTACGGATTAATTTTCTTCCGGTTCATCCTTTTCTAGTTCTTCTAACATCTCATCAAGAGAGTTAAACCATTTCGCAGGAATTTCTCCTCGCAACATGGCTTGTCCTTCTTTAATAGCGGCGGCAGTTTCGGCATTATAACGCGGGTTTCCTGTTTCAGGATCGATGTTTCCGGCACAAACAGGACATGGATGCGTTTCTAACGAACTATATGAAGATTCAGGAGCCGGAGTAAATGTAATAACAGTTCTCCCTGCCGGTACCTCATGAGGAACAGTAATAAGGCGGTTAGCCGGAATCTCTACAGTTTGCGTTATTGTCATAATATTAATATAACATGAGAATTAGAAAAATGCTATATATATTAAAACACCGCTTGCAATTTTTCACAAAAATGTTTATTATTCTAACAATGACAGAAATATTAAACATAAAAAATTTTATCTCTAAACCTTATGTGAATTCAAATTCTCTCTCTCTCTCTCTCTCTCTCTCTCTCTCTCTACTATAGAAGAAAAATTACAATTACAGTCAAACCCTTTTTTCACGGGATAGCTCTGTCTTCAATAACGGGATGTTTATTCCGTTAAAAATTTATAAAGGAGTTTTTATGAAAAACTTTTGGAAACTGTTCGGCATTATCGTTTTTATAGCGGTAATAGGATTCACAATGACGGCATGTAAAGAGAAAGACAACGATGACGATGACGATAATATTGATGATAGCGTTGTAACCGTTAGTCAATTACCTGACTTTCCCTCAGGTTCAAACCCTGCCATGACAGAGGAAGCGGTGCAAGCTGTTTTAGCGGAACTGAGAGCATCAAAAATTTTAAATACGCTCGAGGATGAATTTGGGGAAGTACTTGAAGTAAACGCATCTGAATTAGATGGAGATAATGTTAATTTTAGTTTTAGCGACAAATCTCTCCCCGGAGGCTTTGTAAGGGTTAGCGTCCCTAATTATACAGTTACTACAACAAGAACCGGCGGGTTTATTACTTTAAATGAGAATTGGGAAGGTAAAGACGACATTTATTTTGCCGTCGGTGACAAAGAAAACTCTGCTTGGAATATAAATTATAAAGGAGAAATAATAAAAGCTAAAACAGAAAAAGGTGTAACTGTCGCCCAAGGCAGTACAATAAATGATCTTAAATATAGTGGCAGCTATAGCGCAACAGTTACTGAAGCCGGTTTATATAACGATTTTAAAAAGAATTTAACCGAATCTATTAAATCTCAATTAATATACGGTTTAACTGTTACAACTTCAAGCGGAAGCATAAAAATTATTTATGATCAAATTTATGATTATAGCATTACGGCGAATAATGTTAAGCATGTTTGGGATGCAGATGAAGAAGATAAGTATATAGAAACAGAAAAAAAATCCGGTTCATTGAAAGTATACGGCAATAATAACACCTTGCTGATAGATTTTCCGATTACAGATCAGGAATCGGAAAATGAGGCTTACGAAATGATTCATGGTTCTTACTCCGAACCCGAAATGTCGCTTAAAAACAATGTCAAGGTTAATAAAAATATTAACACACCGAAAAAAGCTGTGGAAGCATTAAGGCTCAACAGTAGATAATATAAAACAAATTCACCAAGGCGGTCGCAATTTGTGACCGCCTTCTAATAACCAAGAGGAAACCTTCACACATTTCCAACACGCTCGGTTAAGCAATTCCGTGAAAATCCGTAAAATCCGCGTAAATCCGCGGATAATGTCAACCTTATTTTAACAATGGAATGTCAAACCATGGCAGCATAATTGCGGCAGAATTTTAAATAAAAGTACGTGAAAAATTAAAATTTTTAGCGGCATTTTAATGCGCCAAACGGTGTCAGGAACGAACCCATAATATTTTTTGTGTAAAACGCAAATTATCATAATGGGACTCTGTCCCCATAAATGATCGCAAATTGGTTTAACGCCTCACCCCAATTCCTGATAGGCATTGTCCACTTTTTCGAGATTC